>Oklahoma_p2__coassemble_1197_pt1 | contig 16770 bp, 7 predicted proteins | sample Oklahoma_p2__metabat2_high_PE_034 | metagenome-assembled genome bin Oklahoma_p2 | reverse complement strand
GCTGGGTAAAGATTGATGAGGAAAAGTATGTTAATACTGAACTCAAGCCAAAAGAGCAAATTATCAAACTACGTGATATGTTTGAGCGCTGTAATCTTGAATGCTCAGAGCTAGAGTTCATTTTAAGCCCTAATAAGGGCCAATCACGCTCGGCGGATCAACTAGCACTTCCTGTCAGTGAGGCGCCTTTAGAGAATGAAAGTTCAGATATTAAAGCTCCTGTTCAAGAGGAGTCTTTAAATGATTATGACTCTAAGAGCCCTGATGCTCCAGCTAGCTCTAGCGAACTTGTAGAGGTTTTTTTGTCTAATGCCTCCTTTAATCCAGAGGGCAATAAGCTGTTGGATTATAGATTGTTTGGCTATGGTAGAGACTATTATTCTAAGTTCTATGAAGTGTCAAAAAGGTTTGGCTGGAAAGACATGTTCATCCAGGTAGCCAATGCTGTCTGGGACATGGATGAGCACAAGGAGCAAATGGATAAGCTCTTTGCTAATGAAGTCTTCCCTTATAAACTGACAAAAGCCTCAAACCCTGATCATTGTAGGAAAATTGCTGATAATAAATATATTTACAGCACGATAAGCAGCAGCAATGTGGTTAAAGCACTGCATAAGCTCTTTGAGGCTTGTGGTATTGATAAGCAAGAACTAACTTTCATTTGCAAGCAAAAAGCAAATAAGTCTCCCCAAGACTCATAGTTAGCCAACGCACTGCGCCGCTCCAAGGCGCCCCAAAGGCCATGCCTAAACTCAGGTATGGCCTTTGGCTTTTTAGGAGGCATTGCTTGTGGAGAGCAAGAGTATGCTCTGGGGTAAGTTTAATGAGCCGTTGAGTTTTGTTAGTGGTCAAGTTTAGTTGGCTGTTGGTTATTGACGGAGCGGGCGCTTTAAATGGGGCGGCGGTAGAGCTTGTCTGTTAAGTACCTTTAGCGGTTGTGGTCTTTGGGGGCAAGATTAATTGTTTGGGACTTGAGGGTATTGGCTGGTATGATAATGTTCTATGAGTGGTAAGTTTTTTTTGTTTTTACAGGGTGGTTTTCTCATGAAAGGAAATGCCATGCCCTTAAGGGGCTTTGTTGATGGTTCTTCGGTGCAGCTCAAGATACCTGTCTATCAGCGCAATTACAGCTGGCTTAAGGACAATTGTGAGCAGCTCTTTAATGATGTGCTTAAATTGCATGCTTCCAATAATGCCTCGTACTTCTTAGGCTCCATTGTCTCAGGTAATTATGATGGCAGCTTTAATCGCATTATTATTGATGGCCAGCAACGACTCACTACTATTTCCTTATTGATTATGGCTGCAATCAAGGCAGTTAAAGACCAAAAGCTTAGTATTAGCAATGAGTATCGCTTAAGTGAGGCTTTGGATGTATTCCTCACGGCGCGTTATTGCGCCTCAGAGCGCAAGCTCAAGCTTATCCCTATCAAAAAAGACTTGGTGGTTTATGACCAGATTTTTGAGCTCATTAACTCTGAAACTGCCTCTCTAGATGAGCTTGATAATAGTAGCCATTGTGCTGAGAATTTCTTGTATTTCTATGAGCGTCTTGTAGATGCTGGCGCTCAGGGATTTACTTTTGATTTTCTATTAGATGCTATTAGCCGCTTTCAAATCATCTCGATTGAATTAGAGCCGCATGATGATGCTCAATTGATTTTCGAGAGCTTAAACTCTACAGGCTTGGCTTTATCTGAGGCCGATAAGGTGCGCAATTACATTTTGATGGCGCTCTTACCTGATGAGCAAAGCAAGTACTTTGAGCAGTATTGGGTCAAGATTGAAGAAGCCGTGCGCTACGATACCTCTAAGTTCTTGCGTTGCTATTTGTCTTTAAGGGCCAATACCTCCCGCCTTATCAACCAAGATAAGATTTATGTACTTTGGAAAAAGTACATGGAAGGTCATGATCGCAAGGAAGAGATCAAGACCATGCTCTATTTTGCCTCCTTGTACCAGCAGGTCAATGAAGGTAAGTTTGCCAAGTATAGGCTTGCCTCTAAGATGCGCCATTTGTGCGGCATTCACAATGACTCGGCTTATTTGTTCTTCATGCAGTTTTTGCACTATGCCAACGAACAGCACCTAGCTGAAGATGAGATTTGGCAGGTGTTTGATGTCATTGAGAATTATTTAGCCCGTCGTATCATGTGCAATGCGCCGTCTAATGCTTTAAGTACGATCTTTTGTGCCTTGCACAAGGATGTGCTGCGCAGCATGGAGGAATATGAGCGTGCCCATGAGACCCTAAATTCCTCTTATGTGGACATTTTGACTTACCATATCTTACGTCGTGAAGGCAGCGCTGCTTTGCCTAATGATGAGAGCTTCATCGAGGGTATTAAGACTCGTGAGTTCTATAAGCTCAATAGAACTTATCGAGCCTTCTTGCTCGAGCGCTTAGAAAATGCCCTTCCTGGTGAGGAAAATGATGTGGTCTATGAGCTAAATAATCAATTGGCCAGCATTGAGCACATCATGCCTCAAAAGCTTACCCCCCAATGGAAAGCGATGTTAGGCGCTGACTATCAAAAGGTGCACAAGAAATACCTCAATTGCTTGGCTAACCTGACCTTAACAGGCATTAATAGCGAGCTAAGCAATAGACCTTTTGAAGAAAAGGTCAATGGCTTTACCAAAGACAAGGGCAAGGACAAAGGTGTGGTAGTGCATGGCTATAAGCACTCTAAGTATCGCCTCACGCGCTCTATTTGTCTGAAAACTCAATGGACAGCTGTGGAGTTAGAAGAACGCGCCCAGCAGCTAATTGAGACTTTATTAGGCCTTTATCCTTATCCTCAGAGCTCGTTTGTCCCATTATCAGTACCAGATAGCGAGGTCAGCTTAGAGGACGAAGACTTTGATCCAACCAGTCGTACGCTCATTGCCTATCGCCTCTTTGGTATAGAGCATCAAGAGTCTAATTGGACGGCCATGTTTTTAACTGTAATTAAGTCCATCTGGCAAAGTCATGAGGATCTCATGGAGCCACTCTTTGGCCAAAGTATGTACTTTAGAAACCAAGACACTTTCGATCCAAAATACTGCAAACCGTTAGTTGAAGGTAAGTACATTCATACCTTGCTAGATAATAAGACCAAGCTTAGCGTTTTACGCAATCTTTTTGATAATTGCCATATCAATAAGAACGAGCTAGAGCTAGTCTTACAGCCTAAGACAGAGCAATAGTGCTTTTATAGCTTAGCTTGCGCCTAACGGTGCACACACTCTTGCATGAGGCCATACCTAAAATACAGTATGGCCTTTTGATTTTGGGTAGACCAATAAGCAAGAAAATTGAGTGTGATTCCTTAGGCAAGTCTTGGACTGTAATAGTGCGTTTTAAGGCATCATAAATTACTCTCAGAACATAAAGGCAGGCAGTTCAAATAGAGCGTGTTGGAAAAGCAAGGCAAAATTGACTTGCTTTGCAGAACAAATGCCTGTTTTAAGCCATTTTAACCTTGGATTAACACTGATATTTGGTTTTAAATTGGATGTTTTCCAACAATCTCTATTTGAGCCGCTTTTGATAAATACCCGCATTTTTTGGAGGTATTATAATGCAAAGAAAAAATGCCTCTCAACTTGCATCTCAAGGACAGCTTACTTTAGTAAATCAAGCTAGGGTGATGAGGTGCCTTGGCCTAAGTGCTTTTCCTAGATGCTTGCATGGAGGGCACTAGTTCCTAGCAGATCACAGTATTTTGGGTATGGCTTATGCTAAAATTAAGTATGCTCATATATGAGTATTAGATTAAGTTTTTTAGCTCACCTGGCTGGAAAGAGAGCACTCTTCCAAGGTTTTTGTATGGCAGCAGACTCTCACAAGCAAGAGCGCCAGATATCGGATTATCAAAAGCGTATTGATTTACTTTTACAAGCCCAACCTCAAGGCTATGGCTTTAATGATCTTAAGACAGCTTTTGCTCAGGGACGTACTATTAATCGTACAAAAGCTTGTCGTTTAGATGCTAGCCATAGTGCTATGGGCAGTAGTGCCTGTATGGAGCTCATGCAAAACCAAAACTATACTACGCCGCATTACTTTACAGCGTTGCCAGAAAGTCAAGCTAGCTCCAGTATGGTTGAGAGATCTCATAAGGCAGAGCCTCATTTAGATGAGGTGAGCTTGAAAAGCATGAACTTTGAGCTCTCGGTATCTTCCATATCGGCCTCTCCGCTGCCAGACTCTATTAATAAGGACCCAATTATCCCTATGAGCAATAAATCATCCTCTAAATTAGAGTGTAATGACAAGCTAGCTGAGGCTGACGAAGCTTTTGGTATGGCATCAAAGAAAAGTGCCACGCTCAAGCGTCAATATACTGCTCCTGTCAATGAAGAGTGGAATGATGACATGGAGCAGGCGGCCGCTGCTTTTGGTCTGTCTAAAGATGTGGTATTGCAAGCTCGTGCTAAAGCAAAGGCAGACTCGGTCGTTCGTTCTCAGGGCTTTAAGGGTTCTAAGGTTGTTGCTTCTGCTTGTGAGCAAGGTTCTGCAAGTCACCATCGGGGTCAGACCAGTAAGCCTGTTAAGGTGGAGTTTAACTATGCGTTAAGTGAGCTTAGTGATGATAAAAGGCAGCGTCATTTTGCTTCTTTAGACATTATGCGCAGCTTGGGCTTTATTGTTACTCCTCAAGTATATAAGGAGTACTGCTGCCAGATGGAAAATCAAGGGCTGGAGCCTTTGAGTAAATATAATTTGGTAGCTTTGTTAGTAGCCAGTTTCTTTGCCAAGGATGGAGTGCTCTCTCAGACTTTAGATCACTATAGTCCCCGCTATGGGCAGATAGAATTTGCCGATGCTGTGGTACGCGCTTTAGCTAATAAATCAGTCTTAGTAGTAGAGGCTGGTACGGGTACAGGTAAGACCTTCTCGTATTTAGTGCCGCCTATAATGGCAGGTAACAAGATCATGGTTTCCACCAAGACCAAGGCTTTGCAAGATCAGTTGATCTCCAAAGATATTCCAAAGCTGTGCGAGATGATGAACTTATCTCACCTTAGCTATATTGGACTTAAGGGGATGAGCAATTATTTTTGCCGTTATAAATTCGATGGTACGAATTTGGTGAGCCAAGCCAGTAGCTATAACAATAAGCTCTTTGAGGCCTTTGAACGTTGCAAAGACGAGATTGATTTAGATATTGAGCATGCTAGCTTTGGTGAGATTAATATCAAACTTCCTGACAGCATTCGCGCTGCCATCTCTTGCGATACTAGTGCTTGTTATGAAATGTCAGACTCTTGTCCTTATGCTAAAGTTAAAGCCGAGTTCTTGAGTCAATGTAATAAAAGCATTCAAGAAGTATTAACCTCTCATGCCAAGCTCGATAGAATAGAGATTATGCGTCATGCTTATGCTTATAAGCTGCCTCATATCAATGGTGACCATTGCTTCTCTTTTGCAGCTCGTCATGAGGCTAAAAGCCGAGATATTTGCGTGATTAATCACTCTTTGCTGTTGGCTAGTCTAGCGCAAAAATCAACTTTAGGTGATTTAGGTGCCGCCTTGCCTAAACCTGATATCTTGGTTATTGATGAGGCGCATACTTTAGCTGAGGTCGCCCGTGATTTTTATAAGCGAGAATTGAGCGTTAAGATTATCAAAAAGCTCGAAGAGAAGGTTCATCAATGCTTTTATGACAACAAAGAAGTTAGCACCAATACAGGCGATTTTAGCTTTAATTTAGGTAAGATTACCTGTATTGCCGATATTTTGGACTCTATTTGTATGCTTATGGATGAGGGCCGCTATAGCTTCTCTGATTTTAAGTATATGCATCATAAAAATCCCTCACCTTTGCAATTGCTAGGCCATAAAATGGCTAATTCCAGCATTAAAGCTGCCTTGGGTAAGGACTCTTATTTCATGAAAGAGGTGGTTAAGGGTCTTAAATTAAGTGGCGATAAATTGTGGAGTGCCGAAGATGAGCTTGAGTTTGCTCAAAAACAGCATGCTCAAGGCTCGTTATTAGATGGGGTAAATGTCATTGAAGATGATGATAATGACGAGATTTTAAAGAGCAATTTAGCGCCAAAGGTCATGCCTATCTCTCGCGTGGAGGCTAAGGGCATGAAGCGCAAGCTGCATCGTGAGAAAAAGCTCTTTGATATCTACTTACAAGACTTGTATCGTAAGACTTTAACTAAGTACTATCAAGATAAGCAAATCACAGAAGCCGATCTAAAGAGTCTTGACTACCAAAGCAGTGTCAATGAGTTTAGTGATGTCATTTTAGATGAGACAGGACATCTTCAAGTAGAGCCGTATTTCCATGCGCTGATGGCGGATTTTTACCATGCTTTGCGCGAGTTGAAAAGCTTGCTTAGCAACAACAAAGAATTAAGCTCTAAGCAGACTTTGGTCGACATTGTATCAGGCTATATTACTGAGCACCTTGACTGCATCAAAAACTTCATGTCCTCTGATAGAAATAAGCAACAGCAAGAACATTTTAATTATGCTGCTTGGGTGGATATCTCTCATGAGTATGGCTATTTGCTCTCAGTGTGTCCTATTGACATTAGTCAGAAGATTCGTGAAATGATTAATACCTTGCAAGAGCAAGGTATTTGTGTGCTCTTTACCTCAGCTACGATTACAGTAGAGCAAAACTTTAATAAGTTCTGTGCTGATATTGGCTTTAGCCCTGAGGAGCTCACCTCCAAGATTGTCGATTCGCCTTTTGATTATCAAAAAAATGCATGCTTACTCATTTCCGAGCATTTCCCTGATATTTCTGAAAGGTACCGCATGCGTACAGCCTTGAATATGCTTGATGAGCTTATTACCAGCTCCCCTGGCGGTATCTTTGTGCTCACTACCAGTTTAGAGCAAATGAATATGGCTAAGCTGGAGATTGAAAATCGCTATAGCTCGCGCCGTAAGGTTTTAATGCAAGGAGACGATACTAATTTACGTATCTTGGAGCAGTTTAAAGAAGATGGCCGCGCTATCTTAATTGGTACAGCCTCTTTCTGGGAAGGTGTCGATGTGCCTGGCAATGCCCTGACCTTGGTTATCATTGATAAGCTGCCTTTTAAGAGTCTGGGCGATCCTATACAGCAGGCCCGTAAAAATAAAGTCGAGCGCGTGCTCAATCTCAATCACTTTGGCACTGTAGTTTTGCCAGAGGCAATTATTGCTCTGCGCCAAGGTGCAGGCCGCCTGATTCGTAATGAAAAAGATAAGGGCGTCTTGGTCATCTTAGACCCTCGTATGATTACCAAGGGCTATGGTAGACAAGTACTTACCTCTTTGCCTCCTATGAGTATAGTATCTACTGTCGATGAGGCCCTAAAATTCTTTGAAAAATAGCTTTTCTCAGCCTTCCTTTTGCAGAGTGCGCCGCTCAAGGCGCATTGCGCTCTGCCAACTGATATTGATAGTCGGCAGTGCTGAGCCCTTTTAGCTACATTTGCGCTTTGGACTATTTGCGCTTGAGTAAAGAAAGTGCCTTTTGCGGTTAGTGGGCGCTTAGAGGTTGATATAGAGCAGGTCGTAAGGGCCAAAGTTGGTGGCTGTGAACCTCTCGGGGAGGTCTTGGTAATTGCTAAGCATTATGTTATAGGTACCTTGCTCTAACTTGCTAAACTTAAAGGCTTGCTTCCATTGATTGTAAGGCTTATCAAGGGCTAATCTTTGCTGCTCTGAGTCTAGGCGCTCATTTATTTCACGCTTAGCAAGCTGAAGTTCAAGTCCACTGGTAATTAGCAATTGGTCACTAATTACACTCTCCAGCCATGGTGAGTCATTAAACTTATCTAAGCTAATAGGAGTAGTAGGTCTTACTTGCAGGGCCGAACCGAGCTTTAAGATTAAGCAATCTTGCTCCATATCCTCTAAAGTCACCCCCTCTTCATGAAAAGCCTTGGGATTTATAGTAAGCAAGTGCAGCTTCAGGCCAAAGATTTCATACAATTTCCAATTATCTGTAGCCAAACGTAGTAGACGACGGCCCATCTTTTGGCGCTCTGTACTGATAAAAGCTGCAAGCTTTTCTACCATGTCTTTAGCCTCATGGGTAAAGAGCTGCTGGGGATCTTTACTAAGATGCAGTCCTTCTAAATCATTTTTGCGCTTGCCATTGAGTGGGCCAAAAGTAGAGTTATCAGCAATTAAATGCATGAGCTCAAAAATATTGTTATTGGCCTTAGGGGAGATAAAAAAGCGCTCTAAGTCATGCTCATTGTTGTGAGCTTGGTTGCTTTTAACATACAGATCCTTAATTAGGACATTAGGACTCTTACTTTTAAGGTGCTCTTGTTTTAAAAGCTCAAAGGCCTCGTTATCTTTATAGTGAACAAGCTTGCGCTTGGGCAAATCCATCCATTTAAAGTGCCCGATTTTATTATTAATCAAGCTCTTAAACTCACGGCCTAATTTGCTTCTGCCATCTATGGTACGGGTAGTCTTGCTGATATTCCTAAAGATGACATCCTGCTGAGGATCAGGTAAGGAACTAATGGCCCCATCATCATCGAGCAACGCAAAGGCATCTAGGGCATAGCTATGATCCTCAAGTGCTTGTTTCTTGGTATGTTCAATAGCTTTGCGGTAATTATCCACGCTGCTATTGCCATTACGGTTTTTGACATACTCAAGAGCGCTTTCATATTGCTGAGCACTCGCTACTAAGTTATCTAAGAGTTTATAGTCCTCTACCATAGTGTTCCCTGAGCCTAAATAGAGCTCACGGGCATCGGAAAATTGCATGAGATAAAAGAGCACCACAGGGGCACAGTGGTACATGCAATAAAAGAAATTACGATACTCATTACTAAAGATAGCCCGCTGCTCACTTAGTAGATAAGTGAGGATTTCTTTGCAGGTACTATAGTCTTGTTGATTAATAATTAAGGCATAGCACACTTGCTGGTAGTCAGAGTACTCTTGCTCTAAGGTAGAAAAGCTCTCCTCATGAAGCTCCTTTGTACTAGGAAGATTAGCAGACCCATCAGACATAACCCCAAAACCTCCTTTTCGAGCTCCTTGCTCTTAACTTAAATCATCATGCACTCTGTAGCTCCGCCTATAAGTCACCATAATCAAGATGGCTCCCTTAAAGGCTTAGCTGTAAGCTTAGATAAAAGCGCCACCGATCTCAAGTTCTTATAGCATTTAAGGAGAAAAGATGGGCATTGCTGATAGTGCTTAACAGCAGGCAAGTGTGGAGGTAGCACGCTACTAATCTCATTGTAAGAGCAGCTGTCTTGTGAGGTAGCTGTTTTTCGTTAAGCTAGGAGCCAGGATGTTAGGTAAGATACCTTATATTTAAGATAGGATAATTTAAGGGCTGGCAAATGCTGATCTAGGGGGAAGTTTATAAGGCTTTCAATCGTCAAGGTGTGCTATTATGCTTGCTCTAGTTCTACTTTAGCCTACTTAAGGCTGCGCTCACGTTGTGAGTGTAACTGGTTGTAGGCTATAGGAGAACGTATCTTTAGAAATAATCATCTTATTGAGGCTGCTTTAGGTACAGTTATGAGCGAGCAAACTATTTTAGCTATCGACACTGCCACAGAAAATTGCTCTGTAGCTTTAGGTTATCAAGGTCAGATCTATTTAAAGAGCCAAGTTGCTCCGCAAAAGCATGCCAATTTAGTGCTCGGTATGATAGATGAGCTCTTACAAGAGCATCATTTAGAGCGCTCTAATATTGATGCCATTGGCTTTGGTGCAGGTCCTGGCTCCTTTACTGGTGTGCGTATTGCAGTCTCTGTAGCTCAGGGCTTGGGTTTGGGCTTGCAAAAAGAAGTCTTTGGCGTAAGTGATTTAAAGCTCTTAGTTGCCAATGCTATGCTCTTAAAAGGCACTCCAAGTAATCCTTGCTATGGTTTAGGTTGTATTGATGCTCGTATGGGGGAGGTCTATATAGCCTTATACTCTTATGATGGTAAGGAGCTCAAAAGTGTACTTTCTGAGCAAGTACTTAAGCCTCAAGATGCTTGGGCTCAAGTGCAAGTGGCCTTGGGTGAGCATAAGGACAATTTAGTGGTCGCTGGTACTGGTGTGAGCATTTTAAATGAATCTGCATCAGGTGCATTAAGCGCTTTTATGTCAGATGACATGGTACTCTACCCACAAGCGGATGCTTTAATTCAATGTGCTCAAGTTGAAGGCATGCGCTTACAAGACCCTGCCGAGGCCGAGCCTTTATATTGCCGTAATGAAGTGACATGGAAGAAAATTGGCGAGCAATAATGAAATTGCTGTCATAAAGATATGAGCCAATCTCTTGTGCTCCTTATCAAAAGGAGAGCGGGAAATAAGAGATAACTAGGTTGCCATATGTAGGCAGCCTAGTTGCAATGGCAGGATCCTATATCGTCTTAGTGCTACTTGTCGTTTTGTTGTCTCCATAGGACAATGCTCTGTATGGGAGAGATAAAATAGCTTGGTGCAAGACCATGTAAAGCGTGCTGACTGATTACTCAGTGCTTGTCTGGAGGATTCATGAGGAATATCAATATGCAAGCGGCCAAGTCAGTTGCCGTGGAGGCAGGGGTGAGTGCTACTGTCAAGGCAGTGAAAAGCGTGTGGCACAAAGAGAAAATTGATGGAAAAAAGATTGCTCAAGAGCTCGTGCAGGAGAACTTAGATAAGGCTCTGAAATCAGTAGTTAATGAGGGCCTTAAGCGTTTATGCCAACAAGAAATAGTTCAAGCTTTAACTAAAGGCCAAGCTAGCCAAGTGCTTAAGTTGAATTTAGCCTCCATAGCCGTAGATAGTATTAAGACTACTTCCAAGGTCGCTACAGGCAAGTTAAGTGCTACAGAAGGAGTCTGCACTATTGCTCACCATGCCTGTAGTACAGTATTAACTACCAAGCTATCCTCTATGGGGACTGCTTGGGGGATGGCTTTAGGGGCTCCTTTAGGCCCTGTAGGTATGGCCGCAGGCGGCCTAGTTGGTGGCACAGTTGCAAGCTATGCTGGCTCTAAGGCTCTCTCTAAAGGAATATTAGCTGCCAGCAAGGTTAAAGCCAAGCTTGCAAGCTCCAGCATAAGCTTAAGTTTAAGCCTAGTTGCGCGTAAGGAGCTCTAGGAGGCTCTGAGTACTTGCCTTGCAGGTCCAAGCTCTAGCCTAGCTCAGCACGGTTCTTTTAGGTGAGGTTGCAGGCAGGTAGGTTCTCTGGTCTAATTTGAAAAGGAGAAGCGATAGCTATCTAAGATACGTTCGCATAAAGGAGATATGCTCTCAAATTGCTGTTTGACTACTGAGGCTTGAGCTTGGCGTCCTAAGAGCTCACAGCTTAAGGTCGCAATATAGTCATGGCTGACAATACTGCGCTCATAGAAGAAGTTTTGCATATCAGGGAGCATGCCATCGGCACCTTTCTTTAAAAAAGCACGTAAGGTTAGCTCCATATAATGATCATCAGGATCAATAGGGCTAGCAAAGACGCTATGATTTCCTTGTTGATAGAGCTCTAGAGCCTCCTGAGTGCTCTTAATTTCTTGCAAGACTTCATACTCGCCAAAGAGGAGATTTTCCTTATCGCTAAAGCGTTTGATAAGGTGTTGCTTAAAGTCCTCATAAGTTAAAGGCTGCTCTTCTTTTAATGGTGTGATCTTTAAAGTGATCATGAAATTGCTCTTATCGGAGCTATAGCTAATGACAGTAGTGTCATTAGCAACCACATAGCTCTCTTGGAGCTCTTTGGGATGATCAAAAGCGACATACAAAGAGCGCGGCTCATCTACTGAGTTATTGCGGGCGCTAAAAGTACTGGTAAAGCTCTGGGCTTTTTCACTCATGGAGCGCGATGACATACTTGGCTCTTGAGTGAGCGCTAAATTAATATTGTGCTCGCAACGATCCATAGCAAGTGCGCCCTTGTTCTCTAAAGATGTAGCCTCTTGTGAGGAGGAGTCTAACATTGAGTTAGCATTAGGGGCACTGAGCTTATTATCAAGGGGCTCAAAGTTAGGATGAGCCTTGGTAACGGCTACATAAGTACCACGGTCAGCTTCAAATACAATATCGCCATTTAACAGGCTCTTATTGGCAGAGCCATTAATACTAGGCAAAGAGTCTGGCTCAAAATCTTCCTCAGGATTACGGACGCGATCAGTGCTACCAATACGTACAGGATTACTCTCACCACTATCATTGGAGGAGCGGGCACTGGTGCGGCTAGAAAAGCTCTCGGTACCGTTGGCATACGCAGATACGGCTGCAGATGAGGTCAAAAGAGCCAAGAGTACGCTAGTTGATAGTGAAGAAAACTTGTTCATAGAAAAATAACCGCAAAATATACTTAAGCTCGCAATTAAGCCTCTTAGTAAAAGGCTTTCATGGGGAGCTTAGATGCTCTGCATACAGAGCATAGTCAGCAAACACAATCAAAAATCTTGATTACAAATAGTCCTGTAATATGTATAGAAGGTGCGAACCACAGTGAGCTTAGGGCACACAGGTTCAAGCTTAGGCAGAAAATGAATCAAGCATGTTAGTTGTCATAGACAACAAGAAAGCGCGCCTGTTGTTAGTAAAGCGCTATCTTGTTCAGGCCTGCATCATATAAGTAAGCAAGAAGGGCAGGCAAGCTCCTAGCAGTAGGGCTTAAAGCATGAGACTAAATTTAATGGTATTGAGTCAATACTCTAAATTTCGGTGCACATATTAGCCCAAGAGTTAGGGGATTGCTACTTAAAAAAACTCAGCTTTCGACCCTTATCACATCTAGATAGCAAAAAACCATTTTTAGGTACAGCTCTGAACTACAGAATGCTGATATTCTGCTTAGTTTTTAAAGCCTAATTGCTTAGGCGGTGCTAATTTAGTGTAAGCCTGCTTGCAATGCAAGAGGGGGCATTCTTCAATGCTAGATTGTGCTCAAATTTTTTTTAGTTAAGCGCAAGTTTGGTGCAAGATAGTGGCTCTAGGGAGCACTTAGAGCAGGTTGTGCTCTGTTTTTGCGCTATATCTATTGCATTGATGCTTGAGCATAGATGGCTACATAAGCCAATAACCAGCTAATAAGCTCGAGCCTTAGAGGGCTGAGGTGTTAAAATCTGTTGTATCTATAGAAAGGACAAAATAAAAGCAGCTTAATGCTGCCTAAATTTTATCGTTCATGGCGGTGAGGGCGGGATTCGAACCCGCGATACGGGATAACCGTATACACGCTTTCCAGGCGTGCTCCTTCAGCCTCTCGGACACCTCACCGCAAACACTGCTGTGCTTTATTTGCAAGCCGCTGTGTTGTTGGAACGGTGCTCATTATATAGAAAATTTGGCTCAATGCAAGCGTTTTAGCAAAAAATTTCAAAATAATTTGTACTTAGTTGAGCTAAATGGCATAAAACAGCGCACTGGCTACTCTATATGGCTAATTAGGTAGGCTGCTCCTTATCGTCTTAGGCATAAGACATCAAGTTTCAGAATGCTGCCTATACCCTATAAGGAGCATAAGAGCCAGAATAGGTAAGATGAGGCAGTGCTAAAGGCGCAGCCTTTTGGCTATGAGCACTCGTCGTGCCTTGGGGGCTTGTCTGTTCTCTATGTCTAATAGGCAGCTGCTGTATTAAGGACTTTTGCATCATGCTTCTGTCCCAGAAGGGCACTTACTCAGAAGATGGCTTGGGCTGCGTAGCCTTTTGACTGTGCTTTTGGAACCTCTATCAGGTTATACCTTGAGATGTTCTGTTGTATCTATGAAAAGGATAAAATAAAAGCAGCGGGACGCTGCCTGAATTTTATTGTTCATGGCGGTGAGGGCGGGATTCGAACCCGCGATACGGGATAACCGTATACACGCTTTCCAGGCGTGCTCCTTCAGCCTCTCGGACACCTCACCGCAAACACTGCTGTGCTTTGTTGTAAAGCTGCTGTGTTGTTGGAACGGTGCTTATTATATAGAATTTCCGTAAGCTTGCAAGCGTTTTTGTGAAATTTTTGTAAATTATTTTTATCAAAAATTAGCGAGAATACCCACGCCTACGCTTAAGCGAGGCGGGGGATGAATCGCGTACTTTAAATATAAAACCCCTGTACGGACAGAAAAGAGGAAATTGGTAGGCTTGACGCGCCATTTTAGTGACTTGGCTTATATTTGGCTTCCTCAGATTGCAGGAGTTAAGTTTGAGCGCTCCTTGCGACCAAATTTAGAGTAGCAACGTAGTGATGCCCGCCTAACGTACCGATAGCATATCAAGCTTAATCTAAAGGTAGCAAGAAGGCCCAAGAGCCTTGCATGGCCTGCCACCTGTGAGGCTGTACCCGCAGGGGAGCTCAGATACTTAAAGATCTCTAAGGGGACTTTAAACAAGCAAGAACGATTCGTATTAGATTCTTATTGCTGTGTTGTTTTTAGAGTCATGCATTTGCGCACCAGCTTGCTAATAATTACACGCCAAGGCAATGACTTAGTCGGGCATGACTTTAAATAGAACTATGTGCAAGGCTGCCTTTAGCTATAGGCTCATCCATGGCTCTCAGCGGCTAGGTGTTAAAGCACAGCTCTGCTGTATCAAAGGCCGCTTTGCTCCTTGGAGCATATGGAGGTATAGAAAAGCACAAGACCTCAAATATCGTAAGATACTTGAGGCCTTGGGATATAAAAAGCTAAGCTTTAAAAGCTAAAGCTTAAAGCGCGCTTTAATTAGCCTAACATGGAGAGAGCTAATTGTGGGCGGCTGTTAGCTTGCATGAGCATAGAGGTAGCAGCTTGCTGAATAATGCTCTGCTGACTTAAGGCAGCAGACTCTTCGGCAAAGTCGGCATCACGAATACGGGAGCGGGCATCGGCCTGGTTGGCAGCTACGTTAGCTTGGTTGCGGATAGAGGACTCAAGGCGATTTTGCAAAGCACCCAAGTCAGAGCGCTGGCCGTCGACCTTGGCAATCATAGCATCCATTAAGCTAATGACGGCAGCAGCCTCAGAGCGAGTCTCCATCTGAAGCTTACCGCCCTTAACTAAGTCCTTGAATGGGCTATTAGCACCAGCTGCCTTATCCACACGGCTAAATACAGAATCGAAGGCAAAGTTTTCTACAGCAAAGGTAATTTCATCGCCCTTGTTGGCGCCAATTTGTAAGGTTAAGCGACCAGTAGAGCCAGCTTTAGGAGCTGCACCTGCTTGACCTTGACCACCACCTACAGCAGCAGTTTGGTAGATAGACTTATTGCCATCTTGATAGCCGTTTAATACGCTCTTGCCACCGAACTTGGTTTGCTCAGCAATACGAGTGATTTCAGACTTGAGAGCATTGGCTTCTTTGGAGATAGCCTCACGATCTTCCTTGGTGTTGGTGCCGTTGGCAGATTGGACGGCTAAGGTACGAATCTTTTGGAGCATGCCAGACATTTCGTCCATGCCAGACTCGATGGTCTGAGCTAAGGCGATACCATCGTTAGTATTGCGATTGCCCTGATTTAAACCATTAATTTGAGTGGTGAGACGATCAGCAATTTGTAAACCAGCAGCATCGTCTTTAGCAGAGTTGATGCGCAGGCCTGAGCTCAGGCGCTGGTAGGTGGTGCTTAAGCTGTTTTGGACGTTATTTAAGCTTCTGCGTCCGTGCAATGAGCTGACATTGGTGTTTACATAAATTGCCATAGTTCTTTCCTCGCATCTGTGATTCGCTGACTGCTACTTTTCCATAACGACTCATTATGCAAAATATTTAGAGCAAGGGGCTAAAAGGCTAATTATATCTAATACAGGAAGTAATTATAGATACGGAGCTAAGCTATTTAATTTGCTTTTATCAAAAATTAGCGAGAACACCTCTGCCTACCCTTAGCAGCGCGATAGTATAGACCTTTTGCTAGCTGGCCTGTTAATACCAACCTCTTACCTTGGTCTATAAAACTAGTCCTTGGCATAATTCTATTTAAGTTATGGTATTGGCGCATAGACTTTGTCACCTTAAGCTGTGACACCATTCTTTGGGCTTGAGCCTCTCCATATTGTTTGACCATTGTGGCGCGCCACCGCCTAAGATAGTCTCCTTGGTGCTCAAAACGCGGGGTATGGCTCTTTGCAACGATTTTCCCTTTGTGAGTGTATGCGCGCACGGCTATGACAACTGAATTGATGAATTTCAACGTGTTTGTCGTTATCATACTTTGGATTGATATAAGCTCCCATGCAAGCGCTACAAATAGCATCTGAAAAATGGTATTTAGGTATATGCTGGTACTTACGAAGATGAGCTGCTATCAAAACCGCTACAGATATGCAACTTATTGCCAAATAGCTCCACTAGGCCTTACATAATTAAGCAAGGTGACTTGAAATTGATTTATGTAGGAGGCGGCTTTGAGCCGTAGGCTCTCACAAGGCTCTAAACGCCTAGCTCTGCTGCATCAAAGGCCGCCTGTAAGCTTGCGTTTGGATCATCCATGACCAAGGCTCCACGCCTGTCCTTGAGTCATGTAGGAGGAGGTCTAGAAAAGCACAAGACCTCAAATATCGTAAGATACTTGAGGCCTTGGGATATAAAAAGCTAAGCTTTAAAAGCTAAAGCTTAAAGCGCGCTTTAATTAGCCTAACATGGAGAGAGCTAATTGTGGGCGGCTGTTAGCTTGCATGAGCATAGAGGTAGCAGCTTGCTGAATAATGCTCTGCTGACTTAAGGCAGCAGACTCTTCGGCAAAGTCGGCATCACGAATACGGGAGCGGGCATCGGCCTGGTTGGCAGCTACGTTAGCTTGGTTGCGGATAGAGGACTCAAGGCGATTTTGAATGGCGCCCAAGTCAGAGCGCTGGCCGTCGACCTTGGAGATCATCTTATCCATCAAGGAAA
>Oklahoma_p2__coassemble_1157_pt1 | contig 17177 bp, 8 predicted proteins | sample Oklahoma_p2__metabat2_high_PE_034 | metagenome-assembled genome bin Oklahoma_p2 | reverse complement strand
AGTAAAGTCAAGTTAATGCATGTGCTATTATGGACTTGAGCCAACTATCTTTTTCGTAAGAGATCTATCACCCTATTTAATTTGATAAGAAATACTGCTCCGATACTAGGAGCTGCATGATACCAGAGCAGTAAATATAAGACCTAAGGGCAGCTTCAAGACACCCTAGTTTGTTTTGGGTGCTGGGAATTAGCAAGGCTCCTTAGGTGGTCTTAGTATGTAATTTACATGGCCTTGAGATAGGTAGTTGAGGCGTCGTGGAATACGGCTTGGAGGCCATTTAATTCCATAGCGCGTACTACCTCCTCTACAGTACGGTCGTCATTGACGTGCCACTGCTCAAGGTGCTGGCCCTTATTGGCATAGCCACCTGGCTCGGTGGAGCTTTGAGCGGAAATGGCAGTGATACCGTATGGAGTAATCATGTCACGGAACTGCTGGCTCTCACGAGTAGAGATGGTTAAATCTAACTCGTTATCAAAAATACGCCAAGCAGCAATTAGCTGTACTAATTGCGAATCATTAACTGGCATATGAGGCTCATAGCCACCTGCGGCTGGACGCAAACGTGGGAAGGATACTGATAAGCGAGTCTTCCAATAATGCTCACGCATATACAAGATATGCAAGGCTAAAGCACAGCAGTCAACACGCCAGTCATATAAACCCAATAAGGCGCCCATACCTACTTTATCAATACCAGCCTCACCTAAGCGCTCAGGAGTTTCCATGCGATAACGCATGTCCATCTTCTTGCCAGCTAAGTGTACGGCCTTATAAGTTGGCTGGTGATAGGTCTCTTGATAGACACTCACCGAATCCAAGCCTAAAGTACGTAACTCAGCATAGTCCTCAGTATCTAAAGGCTGTACTTCCATCTGTAAGTAAGCAGCATATGGTTTAACTACAGGCAATACTTGTCTAAAGTACTCCATACCACCACGGCGGGAGTTCTCACCTGTAACTAAAAGAATATTCTGGAAGCCTAGCTTTTGAATGGCCTTACACTCTTGCTCAATCTCATCTAAAGTCAGAACGGTACGAGCAAACTTGTTACCCGCAGAGAAACCGCAATAAGCGCACTTATTGGTGCACAAATTGGTCAAATATAAAGGCACGTACATATTAATGGTACGGCCAAAGCGCTTGCGGGTTAATTGCATGGAACGCAAGACCATGTCTTTTAAATAGTGCTTACGGGCATTTTCGCTAATTAAGGCAGCAAAATCCTCTAAATTTAAAGCACTGGTCTTATTTAAGGCACGCTCTACATCTGCATCGGTGCGGCTTTCTACCAACTGAGCAAACTTGTCTACATCAAGCTTACTGATCTCATCATAAAAACTCATTGTCAGCCTCAAACTTGCCCTTTTTAAATCAAGAGCAAAAATCATACAATCTCATTATCTCATCTCTACCCCACGCCCCATTACAGCAAACCAAGCTAAGGCACGAAGCTTACGCGCCTGTCTATTACTTGACCATACCATATCAGCGTGCACTCTTTAAAGGCGAGCTCTACCTCCTCCTTTAATATTAAGAGGCAGAGCCTGCACTTGGACAAGAGTCTATACAACAAGAGCTTTAGCTTCCTATTGGGGCTAGTTGTGAGGAGAGTGCACTTAGTCCTTAAGGGACTTTAAGAACTGCTCCATTGGGGAGGTAGCCTTGGCAGTTTCAAACTGGGCAGCTAAACCTGCCTCATAGCCTAAGCGGCCTGCTACACAAGCAGCCTTAAAAGCCTCGGACATGGCAATAGGATCACCTGCTGCTGCAATAGCAGTATTGACCATGACTGCAGCTGCACCTAACTCTAAGGAGCGAGCAGCCTCAGATGGGGCACCAATACCTGCATCCACAATTACAGGGCAGCGACACTCTTTGATGATGAGCTTTAAGAAAGGCTCAGTCTGTAAACCTTTGGCAGAGCCAATTGGGCTACCTAAAGGCATAACAGCGGCTACGCCTAATTCCTCTAAGCCCTTACAGAGGCATAAATCAGCTTGGCAGTAAGCAAAAACCTTAAAGCCTTGTGCAACTAATTCCTTACAGGCAGCATAAGTCTCAATGGTATCTGGGAGTAAGTACTTTTGATCTGGGTGCACTTCGACCTTGATCCAATCAGTACCTAAAGCCTCACGAGCTAAAGTAGCTGCAAAAATCGCTTCCTTGGCATTACGGGCACCTGAGGTATTAGGCATTAAGGTTACGCCTAACTCACGTAATGGTTTGACAATATCGTCAGTAGCATGGGCCATATCCACACGCTTGATAGCCATGGTAGCAATCTGAGCCCCCGAGGCCTTGATAGACTGAGCTAAAACCTCACCACTTGAATACTTGCCAGTACCAACGATTAAACGTGAGTCAAACTCCTGACCTGCTAAAATTAACTTATCCACAATTAACCTCCTGCAACCAAGCTAAAAACTTCTACTTTCATATCAGCTTGTAAAACAAAGCTGCCAAAAGTGCTCTTAGGCACAATGGCATCATCTACAGCCACTGCGGTACCGTCAAGGGCAAAATTAAGCTGCTCTAAAAGGGCACTTAAAGTGGAGCCTGGCGCAATCTGGGTGGCCTTACCATTTACTTCAATGGTAATCATTACAAAAATCCTCGATCGAAAAATCAGATCTACACAACGAATACAGAGCGCTTTTGCAAGCTACCAATAAACTTACAAAAGGCAAGGGACAAGAGAACTTTGCTTACATGCCTCACACTCAGGATCTTTCATTAAAGTCAGTTTGCGCATCGACATAGCGCGCAAATCTAGCTTAATGAGCTGACCTACATGCTCGTGATTACCCGCCAAATACTCTAAAGCGCTATGGGCGGTCAAGGCAGCTGCACTTTCGGCTATCGGTCCAGTAATACCGACCTTGGTATTGATAGGAAAGCCGCTGGTCAAACAGCGATAGCAGCCATGGGTTTTAACAAAGTTAGGGTCGTGATAGGCAAAGATGGCGATCAGGGCAGTGTAGGCTGAAACGGCACCGCTTATTAGATCTAAGCTCTGGTCAAGTGCCAATTTAGAGATAGCAAGCCTACTTAGGGCGTTATCGCTCACATCTACGAGTAAATCCAGGTCTTTAGAGAATCTGGCAAAATTACTCTCATTAATCTTTTCATCAAAAGCAATGACATTACAAGCGCTATTGCGCTCTTTAATGCGCTCATAGGCAGCCCAAACTTTAGGGGCACCAATATTGCTTTGCGTAAATAAAATCTGACGGTGTAAGTTGTGCACTGCCACAGTATCAAAATCAGCAATGCGAATTTCACCAACTCCAGCTAAGGCCAAAAGCAAAGAGCTCAAACCTCCTGCTCCGCCTACACCGATAAAGCCAACTTTCTTGTGCGCTAATAACTCTTGCTTATCTGCATAGAGCTCTAGCATTTGCTGGCGCTGGAAACGATCTTGATTGTCCAATCTTATTATCCTCACCTAGGATAAATCGGCTAACCAAGGAAACAAGTTCCCCTGCTACCACAAGCTAAAGCCTGCCATAGCAGGGCAACTAAAAGCTTGCCCTAATACTCAAGAAAAAGTCTGTTTTTCTCAAGTGCTAACCATGGGGCAAGCTTTTTTAGTTATCAAATACTTGATTAGACGAAATAAGGCACAGGAGATAACTCTAAGTGCTCAAATGGAACTGGACCGCGCTGTTCTTGCTCGTCTTGACGTTGCTGCCAGTGCTTGAGTTCCTTGCCATAGAGCTCAGATGGACCAGTACGGCAAATATCGATCCACTTTTGAGTCTCGTAAGCGTGGTTCTTAGATTCAGTAATAGCAGTGACAACGGCAATTGAGTCAATACCTGCATCTAAGATGGCCTGAGCTTTATCAAGCTTAATACCACCAATAGCTACAGTAGGAATCTTATCCTTGAGCATCATAGCCTGTAAGCTCATCTTCTCAATGCCTTGTGGCATGGATGCCATTTGCTTAGTCTTGGTTGGGAAAACATGGCCAATGGCGATATAAGATGGGTTTAAGGTTAAGGCCTTGCAGACCTCGTAGATGCCGTGGGTAGAAACACCTAAGCGCATGCCAGATTCACGAATAAAGTCGAGGTCGGCAGTTTTTAAGTCTTCCATGCCTAAATGCACACCATAAGCACCAAACTTAGCGGCTAACTTGTAGTGATCATCAATAAAGACACGGGCACGGAAAGTGCGACCTAAGAAGCAAGCTCGACGAATTTCCTCGACTAACTTGTCATTAGATTCATCATCCTGCACATCGGTCTTAATACGTAACTGAATAGTCTTAACGCCTAAAGCTAATAAGCGCTCTACCCAAGCTGCGCTATCTACTACAGGGTAAATACCCATATTAAATGGGCACTTAGCAAATGGGCCAGCTACAGAAGGGAAATTCTCCTCAGTAATAGCAGGCATGCGCTCTAAGTCATAACTAAATCCAGTGTGAGCTAAAGGAGGACGCTTGTGATCCACGGCTACGTCAGTCATGAAAATACCACGGGTGACATAGACCTTGGCTAACACAGCAGCATCTTGGAGAGCATAGCCACGAGCAATTAAGCCTGCTAAAGCAGAGGATAAAGCACAACCGCCGCCATGAGCGCCTAAGCCCTCTTTCTTGGCGTGATTCATAATGAAGCTGTACTCTTGAGACTTAAAGACATCTACGGCGTCTAAATTAGAGACATTGTGACCTCCCTTTAAGAGTACGGCATTAGCGCCTAACTTTAAGAAGAAGTCACATAAGGCAAAGACACCACCGCGCTTGAAGAGCTCTTCTTCGCTCCAACCAGCAAACTCTAAAGCCTCTGGTAAATTAGGAGTAAAGACAGTTACGGATTGTAAAATACGCTTTAAATTGCTCTTTAAATCGGCACTTTCAAGCTTACCAGCAGTAGCAGTTAAGACAGGATCCCAAATTACAGGTACACCCTTTAAAGGACCTTCTAATAGCTCTAAAACATAAGCTAAAATCTTGGCATCGGTGATAAGGCCAATCTTAACGGCACTAATCTTCTCTTGCCAATCATTAATGGCTAGCTTCATGCTCTCTTGGAACACGTCTAACTTGGTTGGCTCAATTAAAGTTACACGCTCTAAACTTTGGCAAGTTAAAGCAGTAACAATAGGCAAACCCCAAGCACCCTGATCATGAACGGTCATGATATCGGCAGTAACACCTGCGCCACCACCAGAATCTAAGCCAGCAATCACTAGCACTAATGGTCGAGTTTGCATGTTGTGCTCGTTATTTTTGTCCATTTTTACACCTACCCAAAAATCTTATATTGTCCAAAGCACTAAGTACAAGGACGCATAAGATTAACTATAAAACCACATAAACTAACTTAAGTCTCGTTAGCTAAAGCTCATATCTATTTAAGGCTCTTCACCTAACAATATGGCTTTTCCTAGCTCAATATACTAAAACAATCACTTAGTTAATTTTGTTAATTATAGCTTATTTTTAAGTCAAACTTGGATACTAGTACGCTGTAAAATGCCCTTTTCTGTGCTCTAAACTCAAATCCTCTAAAGGAGCGACCAGTGCTCCTCTAGCGCGGTATCTCCCCCCCCCTCTTTGCAAGAGGCAGTTAAAGCCCAAGCGCAGCCCCTAGCACACCTCCTGCCCCTGCCTACCAGATAGAGGCAGGAAAGTTTTTATATACCTTGGTAGCTATCTGTCCCTATACGACCCAAATAACATATAGCTAAAGGCAGCATCAAAGGAGCCCTAGGTGGCTGTTGTAAAAAGGCTTGCGCTTTAGGTTTAAGAGCACAGTTGATTTAAAGGACTTAGATAGCACCGTACTTGCTTTGTAAGCGACGGTTTAAGCGCATTGGGCAAAAACGTGGGCCGCACATGGAGCAAAAAGCTGCATCATGGGTATGGCACTCATCTTCGTCCATTTGGGCGCGCCAGACATCATAGGCATGTTGCTCATCAAAGCTCAAGGCAAATTGATCTAACCAGCGGAAAGATACACGGGCACGGCTCATAGCATGATCCATGTTGTAAGCTTGCTTAATGCCCTTGGCCAAGTCGGCACTGTGGGCGGCAATCTTGTAGGTAATTAAGCCTTGCTTGACGTCCTCTGGGGTAGGCAGAGCTAAGTGCTCAGCTGGGGTTACATAGCAGAGCATGGCAGTACCGTGCATGCCAATAGTAGTAGCACCAATAGCAGAGGTTAAGTGGTCAAAGCCTGCACCCACATCAGTTACTAATGGGCCTAAGGTATAAAAAGGAGCCTCATGGCAGAACTCTTCTTCAAGGCGCTGGTTTTCTTCGACTTTGTGTAATGGCACGTGACCAGGGCCTTCAATAAAGCATTGCACACCGTGCTCAAAACAACGACGGGCTAACTTGCCAATATTCTTTAACTCACCATATTGAGCCTCATCACAAGCATCGAAAATACCACCTGGACGTAAGCCATCACCTAAAGATAAGGCTACATCATACTTACGGCAGATTTCCATGAGCTCATCAAAGTGCTCAAAAGCCATGTTCTCGCAATCGTGCTGCATCATATGGGAGGCCATAATGGCACCACCACGGGAGACAATACCCATTAAGCGGTTAGCAGCATGAGGTAATAAGTCCTGAGTTAGACCTGCGTGAATGGTGAAATAATCTACACCTTGCTTAGCCTGATCTTCAATTACGCCTCTAAAGACTTCCCAAGATAAGGCATTGGCATCACCACCAGCTCTATCTAAAGCCTCGTAAATTGGTACAGTACCAATTGGTACAGGAGAGGCACGTAAGATAGCAGAGCGCAACTCCATTAAGTTTGGTAGACCAGTAGATAAGTCCATAACCGTGTCAGCGCCAAAGCGTAAGGACATCTTGAGCTTACCAATTTCCTCATCAAAACCAGAGGACACGGCACTGGCACCAATATTAGCATTAACCTTGGTTAAGAAGCGCTTACCAATAATCATTGGCTCGCTCTCAGGGTGATGGTGATTGGCTGGAATTACGGCACGGCCTGCGGCAATTTCCTCACGTACCATCTCTGGGGTGACTGCCATGTGCTCACGCTTGAGCTTAATAACTCCATCGGCAAATTCAGCCTCAGATGAGCTAGCAAACTTATGCGCAAACTCGGCAGGATCTACAATTTGCTCTAAGAAGCAAGCTGACTCACGTAAGGCTACATACTCCATCTCTGGGGTAATAATGCCCATACGAGCATACTCTAATTGGGTTTTAGGCTCGCTGCCACGGGCATCAATATAGGCCTGACGCAGCTTTTGGCGCTCTGCTGTGCTATCTACATCAAAATCGACAATATAACGAGTAATGGTGTCGCCATTGGTGAGGCGTAATTGAGCATAAGGAACTTTGATGTCGCTCTTGCCGTCAGCAAACTCTACCATGACCTTCTTAAGCTCAGGGCGCTTAATGACCTTAGGAGCCTTTTGGCCTTCTACGGCCTTGCCTGCTAACTTATTATGTAAGTGAGCGGCCTTGGCAGCAGCTAAATCATCAAAGTGGATTTTGCTAATGTTTAAAGTATCGCTAGAGGCGCCACCAGCTTGAGCCTTGGTGTCGTCTAGGGCTGAAAGTTTAGTAAAGTGAGCAAAAGAGAGCATCGACAAATCCTTTAAAAAATGCGGCGCTTAAAAATTTGTAAGTACAGAGTACGAAGCCAAGAGGCCAAGCCGCCACATCAAAGGATATTTACAAAGGAGGGACCAGGTAAACTAACTATTTAAGCATGTCTATCTACCTAGCAAATACAAGGCTGTCATTGTTTTAAAAATAAAATGCCTGTTTCCCTTCGCAAATATTATTCTTCTCAGGTTCGACGGATTTCCCCTTAACTTAGTAAGGGCGGTCTCAGCTTTTTACAGCACTCCGACAAGCACAAACATTATAAGCACTTTTAGTAAGCTAAGTGCAACTAATATTAATCGTCCAAGAAAAAATATCACCAAAAGCGCTCACACCTCACACTCTACTTACCCTACCTGCAAGCTATCAAAGCACCAACTGCGCCACTCAGACTCACCATGATCACCAAGGCAGCGCACTATACATGCCTTAGCCTTGATGGCTATAAGCCAAGCACTTGCACTTGAGATGAGACACTATTGCCGAGGCTGTCGATGATAGTAATGTTATAAAAGCCATTGGCATGGGGCTCAAAGTAGTCAATATGATCATTGAGCTCATCATTGACTAATACATAATAAGGCCCTACTCCACCTGAGAATTTAATCAGCACTTTGTTAGAGGTGCCTAGACTAATTTTGCTCTGGTTAGCAGGGAAAGCTATGCTCAAAGGTGGTGCTAAGCTACTTGAGGCGCTGCTGCCTTTCTTTTTGCCCCAAGTGGCAAGCTCTTGCCTAGTTGATACCTGCTCATTGCGTTTGGTAACTAAGTGCAAGTCGCTAATTTGAACCTTGCTCAAAGCTAGGGGCGGACGTGCGTGTAAGAGGACATCGTCCTTGATGCGCTTTTTGCGCACGTAATTGGAGGTAAGCTGGCCTAAGACCTTAAACAAAATAGGAGCAGCCAAGGCATAGCCTGTATAAGTTTCGTGTGGAGAGCCGTCATTACGACCAGTCCATACCCCTACAGTAATATTATTGCTAGAACCTAAGGCCCAGGCATCACGGTGCTTGTAAGAAGTACCTGTCTTGTAGGAAATCTTGGGACCTGAGGAAAAGTAATTCATCCCATAGCCACTAGGAGCTGGGGTGCCTTCTAAAATATTATAAGTAGCACGCGCAGCGGCACTTGAAAGCAAGACCTGATAATGCTCATGGCCATGCTGGTACTTATGGGGATTATATGGAGCCTTAGGGTAAGTAGCATTATATTTTTTCACTAGAGATGAACTCGGGCGCGTAGCGCTTAAGACCTTTAAAGGCGCAATGCCTCCATCATGGGCAAGCGCTGCATAGAGCTGAGTTAAGTCAAATAAGCTAATACCACAACCACCTAAGACCAAGGATAAACTAGGCTCAGAGTGTGCAGGTAAGACTAAGCGTCCATGGATATAAGAGTCACTTTCCAAGGAATGGTCATAAGTATCTCTAGCATTAGTCACTTCATTGAGCATATTGACAAAATTGACAGGGCCAATGGCACGCATAATCTCAACAGCAGGCAGGTTTAAAGATGCTTGAAGGGCCTTGGAGGCAGTTAGCTCACCATAGAACCTACGGTCATAATTGCGCGGCTGATAGCTCTTATAGATTTGCGGGCTATCTAAAAGTACAGAATTGGGGTGCAATAAGCCTTGCTCAAAGGCCAAAGCATAGGCAAAAGGCTTTAATGCCGAACCAGGTGAACGAATAGCCAAGGCCGCATCAACAAAGGAAATATTAGGCCCTAAGGCACCTACATAACCTAACACCTCAAAGCTCTCATTATCCACTACAACAATAGCTAAGCTCTCTTGCCTATCTGCACTTAAATATGTGTGCTTATAGTCATCTACCGCCGCCATCAATACCTGCTGGACCTTGGGATCAATGGTAGAAAAGAGCTCATGGGGCAAAGGGCCTAAAGATACATCACTAAGAGCCCTACCTAGCTGCGCTCCAACATGGCCTAAAACATTGGCATGCTTAGAACTAGCAGTACTATTACTCCCCAGTAATCCCATCTTTTCTTCTAAAAACTCTTGATTACTTTGAACTTGGGCCTTGGTGTTATAAATATTGTGATTGCCCAAGTGCTCAAGCTCATGGTCCAATGCCTTACCCAAATGCGCACTTACCACCTGACCTACAGTATCATCCTCAGAGAGCTTTCCCTCATGATCGACTTGTCCTTTAGGGGGATTAGTGCTTGCGGCTAAGCTACTACCAATAATACGAGCTGTATATTCGCGTAAGGCCTTGATCTCAGGAGTAATGAGCTTGCCTGTAAAAATACTTTGACCTAAATAATAGCCCTCATTAGGCAGTGCAAAACGCTGACGTGGAATAGGCTCTTGGGTTGCAAACTCTAAAATATCGGCATTGATAATCTTATCGGTGACGGCTTTTTTTAAGACCTCATTACGATAATAGCGCGCACGCTCAGGATAGCGATCAGGACGCATCACCTCAGGAGCACGAGGTAAAGCCACTAAGAGCGCCGCTTGTGCTGGAGTGAGATTTTTAGGACTTTGCTTGAAATAAATATAAGACGCAGCACTGACGCCTTCGATATTACCTCCAAAAGGAGCCAAGGTTAAATACATAGAGAGCAATTGCTCACGACCATAATAATGGGTGAGGTATAAAGCGCCTAAGGCTTCTTGAGCCTTGCCCCATAAAGTGCGCTCTTTGGGTTCGAGCATACGGCACACTTGCATAGCCAAGGTCGAGGCACCAGAGACTACAGAGCCTGAGCGAAGATTAGAAATTAAAGCACGACCAATGGAAAAAATATCAACACCCAGATGGTGGTAAAAGCGCTCATCTTCGGCAGCTAGGAGCATTTTGATATAGAGCGGATCAACATCGCTTGGCGTAGTTAAGATACGATGATAGTCATCTTTATTCATAGCTGAATAAATGACATTGCCCGCCTTGTCATAAAGGGTATAAGAGCGCTCATAGAACTTGCTCAAATCAGGCGCACACACATGCATAAGCCCATAGACAGCCCCATAAGCAATAGCCACCATCACCAATAAGCTAGCTGCTACCCCTCTATATGACCAGCGCCTACGGCGCAAAGCCTCCGCTGTTGCGCCTTGATGGCGCTGTTGCGCCCTACTTTCCTTTGGCTTCTGTACTTTACTTGCACCTGCACTATTCTTGCTACCTTGTATCTTAGAGGCAGTACTCTCAGGCTCATGCAGCTTATCCTGACTACTAGAGTCTTGCTCAACACTCTGTACGTGCGCCTCCATAGTCTCTTTACTACCTGCTTGGGTGGCAGCGCTATCTTCTTTAGAGTCTGATTGCGCGGCTACAGATAGGTCATCTAGCTTGACCTTATCTGAGGTTGGGGCAGAATGAGTCTTAAGATGCTGCCCACCTTCTACCTGCAAGGACGAGTGTTCTAACTGAGTTTGAGCGCTAAGTTCAGTAGATAGACTGTGCTTTAGGTCAGATACATCATCAGGGCACTTGATAGGCAAGGCAGCGTTCTCCTCACAGGTATAGATAAAGGGTTAGTGAATTGACAAAATCCTTATGCAAGGAATGCATTATAGCGTAAATTAAATGTATCTATTGAGACTAGCCAAAACATATACGCATTGCTTAATATGTACGCTTTTTCTAATCTTCACTGTCCCTATCTTAACGCACTAAGCTTAGGCCAAGCATGGGGAGCTTCTGCCTTAGCGGTTTTCAGCTGCTGATTTTTGTAAAGGTCTAAAGCTATTTTAGTACCCCCTATCTAAGGAAAGGATAAACCTTGCCCAATCATATAGACGAAAAGACGAAAAAACCACCATAGGCTATTGCAAATAGGGGACTATGGTGGTTTTTTAGAGCACAAGGACCTAAAGCTTAGAGGCTATTTAACTGAGATCTTAATAGGCTCGGCGCTTAAGGTGCTGCCATAGCGGCCAGGTTCGCTTAAGAGCTGGACTAAGGCCTGGCCTTGGCTAAAGGTACCATTATGGGCGGCACGTAAGACCAAGAACAAGCTAAAGGAGTTAGGAGCATCATAGCGATTAAAGGTAGCCACTACTTGGTCATCGGCTGAGGCAATGCTTTGAGGTGAGTAGATAGTATCGTCCTCACCAAATAAGGAGCCAAAGACAGGGTCATTACGCACCAAGGTACGGACATACTCAAAGCCTGCTGGTAACTTGGCCTTGATGACAGTATCGGAATTAGATGCTACCGAGCGATCGACAAAGATTTCCATCAGTACATCTTCGTTTTGTCTAAACTCATAGTTCTTAAGATCGACAGCTCCTGAGCGTGTCCAATAGTTCACGTTCACGGCAAAGCCCTTATCTGAAATGACCTTATCTTGATTGTATTGTCCCAAGATAGAGGTGGTAGCAAATACAGGCTCACTGGAGCGATTAAAGACCTTGAGGTGCCCTGCGCTTACCTCATAGGCGGGGCCTTGATTGCTAGCAGGTGCATCGGCACTTGGAGCACTTTCCATGGACTCACTGCTCTTATGTGCTGTCTCATCAGAGCTACTCATGCGTAAGGTCTTAAGGTCATCATTAGATAAAGTAGCTGAGCCTAAGAACTTCTCTTGGTCATGTGAGCTCTCTAAATTAGAGTTTGCGCGCAGCATGCTTGCCATAGTAACAGCTGAGAGATAGTCAGGGCTGGTCTTAACTTCACTAATGGAGTTAATAATGCTCTTAACTACATCTTGGCGGCCTAAGCGCAAGGCACTATCAATCACGCTAAAGCTAGCTTGACGTAAGTTCCAATAGCCATTGACGGCCAGCTCTTCCATCTGTGACAAGAGATTTAAGATCTCTTTGTCCTTATAGGTCTTTAAGAGCTTATCTTCCAAGCGCTGCCACTCTTGCAAGCCCTCCACAGCATTGTCTAAGGCGCTATTGGCACGATTGTCATCACCAATATTATGCAAGGCATTGGCTAAATTAGCCAAGAGCATTGGGCGCTTGACCTTGTTTTCGTCTAATAAGTAGCGCACCTTGGCTTGATTGATGCTCTCATAGCGCGATAAAACCTCATAGGCATAGGCATCGACTTCATTACCATAATTGATGCTATTGCGTAAATAGGCAATAGCCTTGGTTATAGCAGTATCGTTGACGCTATAGCCTTGGTCTTGGGCCTTTAACAAGGTATCGATAGCGTAAATATTATTGTATTGGTTATAGCCCATAAAAGAGCCATCGTTAAGCTGTTGAGCCAGTACTCTAAAGATTAACTCTTGAATATTGGCATTGTACTCAGCCTCGCTGCGATACAAGTAAAGCCCTGCCAAGCTGGAGTCATGTTTAAGCTGCTCTGGGGTAGCAATTAAAGCCTTGCCATAGAGTAACTTGCTCTCCAAGGAGGCCACCAAACTTGCCAAATCACCAAAGCTGGCTTTATCTACATTTAAGACAAAGGCCTTAGGATTGACATTAGGCAATTGCGACCAAGCAATTAAAGCTCCATCAACTGCACTAAAATTACCTTGCAGATCATAGCTAACGCTCTTACCTGGCTCTAAGTACTCAATATAGCTCTTGAGCATAGGTAATTGTGGTGAGGTCACAGCTAATTGATAGCTATCTTGTAAATTAAAGTCAGGATTAATCACAGTTAAATTAAGCTTACCAATACCTGGCTCCATACTGGTGATAGTAAAAGCCTTTTCCTCACGAATGCCTGGCTTTAAGCTGCTGACATTTTGCATAGAGCACTTAATGGCACCAGAGCAGGAGATATCGACCTTAAAGTCTGGATTCTTAGCCTTAAGATTATGGAGATTTAAGCGGCCTTGAACGCTATCGCCCACATTGAGATAACGCGGCAGACCAATAGTGGCTACAGCATTATCACGCACTAAGACATCTTGATTAGTAGAGCCTGTCTTATCTTGATCCCAAGCTACAGCCATAACCTTGAGGCTACCTGAGAACTGCGGCACATCAAACTCTACTTGCGCCTCGCCTAAGTCATTTAAAGGCACAATCTTAGAGGAGAGAGCTACGCTCTTAGATGGAATAGTCTGTAAGGAGGTAGCTCCTGTGGCCTTCATCATAAAGGCCTCATCGGCAGCACCATAACCTTGTCCTTGCTGCTGAGGATCAGTCATGATCAGTCCATAAGGGTCACGCAAGCTCACATCATATTTTTGATCTTGCATAAAGGTCTTATTAGGATCAGGACTACGGTAATTAGTCAGACTCAAAATACCATTGTCCACTAAAGTGACTTTGGCATAAGCATCCCCACCTAAAGAGACATGCTCATCATTTAAACTCATAGGAGTAGCTGCAACTTTGACATTGAGCTTACTTTGTGGCTTGATTTCCTTTGGCAGGGCGGTAGTGACCTTAAATTTATGGGCACTCATATCTAAATTGATATCGCATAAGCCCACAGCACGCAAAGAACCTACCTTATTAGAGCCTAAAGGCGAGAAAATCGACAAGAGCGCATGACCTTGAGGGGCCATATCCTCAGTTAAGACAAATTCCTCCTCATTGTGGCCCTTATCAATGGCAAAGGTCTTAAACTCATCAATGCCACGGCTACCTAAGGCTAAGTTAGCATAACCTTTAAATGGACTATCAAAGCTCAAGGTCACAGTATCGCCAATCTTATAGGACTCTTGATTAGCATAGAGCATGACACGATCAGGGCTAGAGGCATCAGGAGAGCTGACATAGCCCTTGATAAAATTCAAGGTCGTGGTGGACTTATCTGACTCAAGCTCTAAGACATAGCTACCATCTTCAAGCGGAGCGACAATGCTGGCCTTATCTAAATTCTGGTTATCAACCTTAACTGAGCCTTGGGTGACTAAATTACGGCTTAAGAAGCTGACATAGCGCCACACACCATCTTCAAAGACATAGTTGTAATCGACAAATTGCTTGTATAAATAGTACTTAACGTCTTGAGGGAAGGTTGAGCCATCTTGTAAGTAAGAACATAAAGCAAAAGCAGCATTATTATTATCGCCACTTTGCTGCTCTAGCATGCGTACACCAACTAAAGGACGATTAAAGGCAAGCTTATAGTCTTTGTTCACCGAGACGCTTTGGCCATTAGTGTCAAAGACTTGCGAAAGGACGCTGACCTTTTGTGGGTAATCGGCGCCATTTAAGGTGACATTAGTTTGCAGCACACCTTGTACATCGGTCTTAAGGCCATAAAAAACATCGGTTTTGATAAGCTTGTCATAAGTGCTCTTATCTGGGCCAAAATGGAAGAGCTTTAAGTTCTCGTTTTTAGCAGCATTAGCCAACGATGGAATTGGCTTGCTATCTGGCTTTAAGGTAATACTAAAGTTACCTGCTAAATTCGAGGCTGCACCACCATAGTTAAAATTAGTCTGCGAGCGCAGTTTAATCTGGCTATTGACTGCCAGCATGCTCTCATTGTCCATAAAGCGCGAATTAATTTGCGTTGGGACATAAGAACCAACAGTAAAAGCAGTGGAGTTTAAGAGGTGCTCACCTAAATATAAAGAAGCTAAATAACGACCATTGGTAGTGCCCTTAGGGATCTCAAAGTCATACTCATAACCGCCTTGTAGGGAGTTATTTAATAAGACCTTGTGAATCTCACTGCCTTGATTATTGGTGAGCTTTAAAGTCAGTGGTAAGTTTAAGGCCTGCAATTGGTTATTGCGCACCAAAGCCGTATAGTGCAAGGTCTCACCTGGGCGATAAATACCACGCTCGGTATAAGCATAGGCGCTATAGTCACTGCTAGCCAAGGTTCCCTTGTTATCTTCTAAATAAAAAGGTGAGGCATTGAGATCTACTACATAATAGTCATGCTCATTAGAGACTACGATCTTGCTAGGAGCAAGAGCATTTTTGCCAGAGACTACTTCCTTATTAAAGCGCACTACACCCTCTTTATTGGTAGTAGCACTTGCTAAGGTCTCGCCATTGACGGCCCTTAAGTCGACCTTGACCTTCTCTAAGCTCTTGGCACTGGTCAAAGAGCGCACTGAGAGCAAAATACCATCAGAACTTTGGTAAGTGCTGACACCAAAGTCAGTAATCATGAGCGGCTTGATAGTAAAAGGCAAATTACTACGATTCATCATTTCGTAGGTAATGCCCTCACTTAAATCTAGGCGTGGGTCACAAGCAATGAGCAAATAAGCCCCTGAGCCTTGCTCTGGTACAAAGTCCTTTAAGGCTACCTTAAGCTCTTGGGCCATATTCTTCTTATCTGAAGGCAATTGCGCACGCTGCAAGTCATGCACTTGAGCTTTGAGCTTATCAATTTGTTCCTCTACGCCCGTACCAGCCTCCCCTAGGCTCTTAGGGTCTATAGAGGACTCAATGTCATGCAAAGACTGCTCGCTAAGCTTATTTAAAGATAAGACATCGACACTCTTATTAGAGCCGACTTCAAAAATCTTCTCATAAACAGGGGTAGCGGCCTCATTAAAGATAGTATGCACACTCCAGAAGCTTAAATTGTTATCAAAGAGCGCTTCTAAATTATGCGTAGCTAAATACTCTTGAGGAAGGCGATAGATGGCTAATTTTACGCTAGGTTGATTGATGGTCTTGATGGTAAAAGAGTTGTTTTGACCATTTTTCGGTAAGATGATGTCATAAGGCAGGCGAATTTGCGCTACTGCATCAGAGACAGTGAACTTTTGCTCAAGATTTTCATTGAGGCGCTCGCCACTGACAAAACGGAGACCTTGCTTAAAGAGCAAGCTATACGAGCCACCATTGTTTAAATTGCTCACACACAAAGACTCATTGACCACACTAGGAGTGCCATCAATTACATTGCCTTGGGCATCTTTGAGCTCTAAGAAACTTTTAAGATTATTGATCTCAGAGGAGACTACCTGACGGGAGCTTAAAGTAAAGCACATGCTCGCAGGTACAGAATTGCTATGCTCTAATTGCTTTAAGACGGTGACATTAGGCTCGCCATAGGCATAAGACATACTTCCACCTATGGACAAGGTACCTAGCGCTAGCGTCACAGCTAACGCAAGTTTAGTGTGCGGCATTGACTTTGCTCTCATGACTCTCTTCCTAAATCCAAAAAACCTATGCATGAACTAAAAAACTTACCTCTATCTTAAGTAAGATGGTAAGCTCTCTAGCTTTACATTATAACAAGGCAAAGCATAGCGCGAACTTAGTGCGCTAACTTAGCGCTAAGTGCACTTATTCGGGCTATTTTTCATGATTTGTGTGAGCGTTTCCACACTATTTTGTACTATATGGTGTACAATCATAGTTAAATCCTCATGAGGATTTTTTTGCATTGGTTAGCTAAGAGTACGCATTAATCCAACTGTGATTAACATGGCATTTTTAGTGATTTTTCTAGATATAACGTACTTAAACTATTAACAAGGAAAAACTTTGGTGATATGATGCGCTCATATGATATCTAGCAAGGCTTAATCACGGTCATATTTATATGATTTTTGGAAGCTTAGCTGTATGAGTGAGAACACTTAAAATATCATTGGCTAATACGCCAATCTCCTTGTATTAAAAACTCACAGGCCGCAACTTAATGGTTCAACTAAAAATTCTGGGGTAGCCTTGTATTTTGTGATGTAACTCACATGT
>Oklahoma_p2__coassemble_1132_pt1 | contig 17535 bp, 13 predicted proteins | sample Oklahoma_p2__metabat2_high_PE_034 | metagenome-assembled genome bin Oklahoma_p2 | reverse complement strand
CAGCGACATACGGATTAACAGTCCGCCGTTCTACCGACTGAACTAAGGAGGAACTCCAAAATAGATTTTGCTTTTTGTTTGTTTGGCTCCTCCTACTGGACTTGAACCAGCGACATACGGATTAACAGTCCGCCGTTCTACCGACTGAACTAAGGAGGAACTTCATCAAACAAAAATTGCCATCAAGTACATCAGTGCTTGAAAGCGATGCACATTTTACAAGTGAAACTACTAGCTGTCAACACCTAATTTACACTTTTTTTAAAAATCCTTAATTTTTGCTAGGCACAGCTGGCTCATAATTAGCATTAATATTTAAGGAACGGTGTCTTACTTGGACATTAAAACCACGCTCATTGAACTTATCTGCCAAGCTTTGAGCAATAAATACAGAGCGATGGCAGCCACCAGTGCAGCCAATTGAGACGGTCAAATAACTTCTATTGCTCGACTCAATATCGCGCAGCCACGACATAATCATGTCGTCAATTTGCCTAATGTAAGTGAAAACCGAAGGGTAGCGCTTAAAGAAATCTTTAACTGGCTCATCAAGGCCTGTGTAAGAACGCAATTCCTTTTCCCAATATGGATTAGGTAAGAAGCGAGCATCGAACACAAAGTCAGCATCTTTGGCAATACCATTTTTAAAACCAAATGACTCAAAGACCATTACAAGGCGCTTGTGTGGTGAGCCTAAAATAGCTGTGACCACTTCATTGGACAGCTCATGCACAGAGAGCTCTGAGGTATCAATACGCAAGTCAGCATAACCACATAAGCTAGAGAGCTTAGTGCGCTCAAGCACAATAGCCTCAGATAAGGACAGATGATTTTTCGATAATGGGTGCAGACGTCTGGTCTCAGAGTAGCGCTTAATTAAGACTTGGTCATCGGCATCGCAATAGATGACAGTAGAGTGAATCTTAGGGTCAGATTTAATGGCGCTAATGATAGTGCCCAAATAGCTCTCATCTTTAGGAATATTACGAATATCAATGGATACGGCTAATTTAGGATAGCTATCGGGGGCAATAGCGGTCAATTCTTGCAAAAAGCGCACAGGCAAATTATCAATACAATAATAGCCCAGGTCCTCTAAAGCGCGCAGCGCAACGGTCTTACCTGAACCAGAACGACCAGAAATAATGACTAATTGCACCAGTGGCTTACTCATGTTTGAAACCTCTTTACTGCCCGTTTAAGGGCACTGATACTACCTACACAAGCTATCTTACTATTTTTTTAAAGCTTAAGCTTATTGACCAATAGCGTCATTGATAAATTGCATAATACTATTGGTAGCACTATTGGCAGGTGCTTTCGCAGGAGCGTTCTTAAACTCTTGATTTAACAAGGCATCGAGCTTTTGCAAAATTAATACGAGCTTATTATTGTCCTGCCACGAACGCCGCAAGGAATTAGCCATTTCCGTATTATCCAGCTCACGACTAACAATACGCAACATCTGCTCTATCTTATCGTAATCATCTTTAGGCGAAATAAAAAACGCCAGCGCCACATCTACGCCCATATAGTCCGTATCTACAGTGTTATAAGGTACTTCCTTTTGAATAATCGTTAGCACAGCCAAGGACTCATCTAAGCTATCGATCAGCGCATGGGGGATGCCTATACCTTTGGCACACACAGTAGAACCAAAGGACTCACGCTCATTTAAAGCCTGGAGCAAGATTCTTTCTTTAATATCGGTAATACTGGACACCAAAGTACAAATTTCTTCAAACAAACGCTTTTTACTAAAGCAAGTCAAAGGCGAGAGCAGATAAGTCTTGGGAAGAATTTTAAATTGAGCCATAAGAACTATTAGCCTAAAATATAAACATAAAACCACAACTGACTATTATAGGAGAAATGCTCCCTGTAATGCTTTTTCTATATTACAGGAGTGGTGTTGGGAAAATATGAAAAGCACATCTGTGTCATCTTTGCTCGAGCCTTGGAACGAAAAGCTCAAGGGTACTAAGAGCATTGCTCTTAGCAGCTTCTCTCAAGACAGTGTAGTTACAAGTCTATTTATAAAAAGCATAGCTCTATAGTAATTATTGGCTTAAATATGGCAGATAGCGCTACAATAGATATCAACACTTTTAGTTTACCAGAGCTTTTTGCTCCAAACTTAAGCTTAGTTGACACCTTAAATCAGTTAGCCAGCAAGCATCCAAGCTTTAATGCCAAGCTTCAGATAAGTGCCCATAAGCCACATGAGCTCCAGCTTATCTTAACTGTTAAATAATCTTTTTAGAGCCGCATTTTGATATGTCAAACGGCTCTTACCTAACACGAGCACCAGCGATTTTCTTATGAATCCTTCTCTTTCTGCCCTTGAAGCACACAGTTTAAATCCTCAAGAGTTAGCCCAATTAGTGCGTTCTTGCTATTACTTTGATGAACAATGGTACCGTCAAAACTATCCTGAGATTGAGTACCATGAAAATGGCAATCCAGATCCTGCTTTCCACTATGCCAACTATGGCTATAAAGAGCAGCGTTTACCAAGTGTATTATTTGATGGCAACAAGTACAGTAGCTACCATCATTTAGACTCTGACATTAATCCTTTATTACACTATGTAGCCTCTGGCTGCCCAGGTGATTACCGTGCCCACGAGCAAGAGCAGCAATTATTAGTCAAGCTCACTGATAATCAAGAACTCTGCCCTAGCGAGCGCGCCTTATTATTAGAAAACAGCTACAAGACTGTAGTGCACAAGCAATTAAACTTAGCTGCCATCCCTGCTACTTTAAGCGAAAAGTTCTACTTCTTACGAGCTTATCACACCAAGCTGTGGGAAAAGAGCACTGCTTTATTTGACTTAAGAGTCTTAGGTAAGACCTTACAAACAGACTTTGGCTTTTCAAAAGAGCAAGCTCCTGAGCCATTTTTAGTCTTAAATAGTTCCAGTGAGTTCACTCAAGAAATTTTTGACTCTCTGCCAGAGAACTTCTTTTTCATGTGCAATGGCTTGAGCGCAGCTACCATCAAGGTAGCCAACAAGAGCCAAGTAGCTTTAGAGCAAATCACTCAGATTTTACAAAATATTGAAAAGCAAATAGATTCCAACTTAGCAGAGCACTTAAGTGCCCATTATGGCACTCCATTTGCCATTTGCTTCTTTAAGCCCCTCCACAGCGAGAGTACAGCCATTGAGTTTAATGTCTTATGCCTCAATGGTCAGGCTACTTTAGTCGCCACTACTGGACCTGAGCATTCTTTAAATCTCTTTGATCCTAGCTTCAATTTAATTCCATGCAGCTTAGCTAACGATGAAAAAGGCATTCGCCCTAACTTTAACGGTCTGGACAAGCCAGAGAGCTTTGATGAAATGATCGCTAAGGCAGCTGCCCTGTCAGCAGGCTTACCTAGCTTAGCTGTAAGATTTAAATTATTAGCAGACGGTAGCTTCGTATGCCAAGAAGTACGCCCTGATCTCTTCAATGGCGACTTCATCTTAACTGGAGATTACGACTTAAAGTTAGGCGCAGCTTTTAACTTAAATTACTTATTCAAAGCCTAAGGGGCCCAGGATAGCCCTAAGTACCGTTGTTGGTCTTAGCTCTCTGCAAGCTCGCCAGAGCCTGCTAAAGACTCTGTGGTGCTGTCTTTTTTAAGCGGTAGGGCATTGATTTGAGCTTGGGCTTTGGCTGCCTTAGCCTTAGCTAAAGCCTCCTTGGTTGAGCCTTTCTTGCGACCACGCTTGGCAGGGGTCTTAGCCTTTTCAAGCTCACTTTCATGGTCTACCTTGTGAGCGCGCTTGAGCGGCAGTGCCTTTAGGCGCGCGCTGGCTCCTTTTCCTGAAGCGCGCTTGGTATTACTAGCTTTCACGCGAGTAGCTGGCAAATTAGCCTTGCTCTTAGTGCCCTCAGAGCTATGGTGTTCTAAAGCTAAGACTCCCTCTTCACCCTTGAGCCCCTCATTGAGCAAGATGGCTTTAACTTTGTTCATGGCATTGTTTTCTAATTGGCGCACGCGTTCAATGGACACGCCAATCTCCTTGGAAAGCTCTTGTAAGGTAGCCTTATTTTCATCCAGCCACCTACGCTTAATAATATGGCGAGAGCGGGCATCTAAAGAGTCCAAGGCCTCACGGAGCTTCTTGACCTCCCAAGCTGCGTAATTGGTATTCTCATAGTTTTGCGCAAAGTTGGAATTTTCATCTTCCAAATATGAAGCTGGAGATAAGGTTACAGCCACGCTCTTATCAGAGCTATCGCTCTCATCTAAATCAAAGCCTACATCAGAGCCTGCCAGACGGGATTCCATCTCAGCTACATCGCTCTCTGAGACGCCTAAGTCATGAGCTAGCTCCATACGTTCTTGCTCACTCATCCAGCCTAAACGCTTCTTGCTCTTACGTAAATTAAAGAATAACTTACGCTGAGCCTTAGTAGTAGCAACCTTGACCATACGCCAATTACGAATGACGTAATCGAACATCTCAGCTTTAATCCAGCTGGAGGCAAAAGCAGCCAAGCCGTGGCCCACATCAGGGTCATAGTTCTTAACTGCTTTCATAAGGCCAATATTGCCCTCTTGAATGAGATCAGCTAAAGGCAAGCCATAGCCAGTAAACTTACGGGCTACACTCACTACAAAGCGCAAATGGGAGGTAACTAAACGACGGGCGGCATCCACATCACCAAATTCACGCAATCTTTTAGCTAAAGTGCGTTCTTCATCTTCAGTGAGCATTGGAACCATATTGGCAGCCCGAATAAAAGCACCTATATTACCTGCCGAACGGGCTACGGCTGTAGAAGAGGAGTGCTCCTTGCTTTTAGCTACCTGAGCTGAGTCCTCAAAATCTAGCTCATCATCTAAATTATCGTTTTCATCTTGAGCGACAAAGTGCATGCCTTGCAGGGAGTTATCGCCCTCATCAAAGCCATCCTCAAAATCAGCAAAGCTATCTAAATAATCATCATCGAGCTCTTCATCTTTGCTATCGCCATCTTGGCGTCTTTGCTCATTGAGATCCTTAACTTGCTTTAAGACATCTAAGCCCTTGGCCAAGTTATCAACATCAACTCCCTCAAAGAGCTCTTTGAGCTTGGCTTTGCGCGCCTCACTCTCCTCTAAAGAGCCAGTAGCCTTATCCCCTTTAGTTCTAGATCTTGCAATGGTAGCAGCCTTGCCATGTACTACAGGCACCAAGGCACCAGCGCGCGCTATGGAGCCTTGGGTTGAGATAGTAGCATTAGCACTAACAGCTACCACAGCAGTGGAGGTAGCACACTCTGGCGCAGAACATACGCGGCCTACAGCGTTAGCTGCTTGTAAAGGAGCGCGGGTGGAGCTCTTTTTTAAGGCGCTCGAATAGGCGGCTGTACCGAATTGCTCGGTAAAGCTTTCATTGAGGCGATCTTTGATGCGTTCGGCCTCATCTTTATCCATGGTGCGACCATAGTCATCGACATTTACCGCATCGTGGTGAGGCTCTTCAAAGATACTAGGATTGATATCCTCACCTTCTAAGACATTAGCATCAATTACTTGAGCGTCGTTGATGATAGGGTGGGACTTTTTTGAAGATATCACTGTGCTCTGATAGGAGTTATCTAAGTCACGCTGCTTAAGTTGATTAGCCTTAATCGTGCTAATTTGAGTGTCGTCCATGGTTAAAAATTTAGCTTTTCTCAAAGAACCATATGTAAATAAGAAAGATTAACCGCACCAAGTCCTTGCATGTACTAAGCAAGGGCAAAATGAAGTAGCAAGGGAGGCATGATACTGCGCTTTTTAGCAATTCAAAAGCACTATATAAAATAATAGCACAGAAAAATCAGGGGCAAATTAGATAGGCAGCTGTGCTAACTCTTTAGAGGCGTGAGCTAAGGGAACTTAGGACAGACGCTTAAGGGCCTGTCCTAAGCTAGTTTGGGGATTGAGTTACAAGGTTAAGAGCCTATCGGCCAGACGACAGCCTGCGCTCTTGTGAGTAATGATAATGACGCCTTTGCGCATGTGTTGGATGCGCTCGATAATGCGTACCTCTTGAGCCTCATCGAGGCCCTCACCTGGCTCATCTAATACCAAGAACTTACCATTATTATTCTCACCTGCTACCGCGCCTACAGCCACTAAAGCGCGAGCTAGGCACAGTCTACGGGCCTGCCCTCCTGAGATAGTCAAACCAGCGCTACCAAGCCATTCATCAAGGCCATTTGGCAGCTCGTCAATGAGCTCAGTGAGCTCTACAATTTGCAAGGCATTCATAACCTCATCGCGAGTAACTTTAGGTTTGACCTGTCTAAAGGTCTCAAAGATAGTTCCAGAAAAGAGAGCAATATCTTGTAAAGCCACCGCAAAGAGCTCACGAATTTGGCTGCTACGCAAAGCTCTATAAGGCTGATTATTTAAATACAACTCACCTTGCTTAGGATAGAGCAAGCTGGTTAATAAGAGCACCAAGGTACTCTTACCGTGACCTGATGGAGCCTTGATGACGTAATTTTCATCGCTCTTAAAGCTACAGGAAAAGTTCTGTAAGACCTGTAACTCTTGGCCATCAGACAAACTATAGCTAAAGCCTACCTCTTTTAACTCCAGCACATTGACGCGAGCGCTTAAGTTAGTATCAGCGTGCTCTTTACTATAGCCCTTGCTGTGCGCAAGCGAGCTAAAGCGACTTAAAGAGCCCCCTGAGGCGGCTAAGGCCGCAGCTGAGCTGCCGAGCTTATGATAGTCATCTTCTGCTTTTACCAAGGCCTCAGAGTTAGGATTTAAATCTGCATTTTCCTTGGTGATATTGAGCAAGGAGCTAACGCGCTCAGCTGAATGCGCAACATATGGCAAGTTCAAGAAGGCGGCACTTAAAGGAACCAATACTTCATATGAAGCCATAGCTGCAACAGCAAGCATCATCATTTGTGAAGAGGACATATCCCCAGAGACCACCAAAGGTACACCTTGGATTAGGAGTAAAAATAAGGTGAGCTCAGAGAAAGTCATTAAAAAAACTTGGGAGAGCTGGTCGTAGAAAATAATTTGCGCACGGGCCTTAGCTAGACCTTGGGCGGTATGCAAGAAACGCTGGGCACGCTCATAGTGTTTGCCTAAGAGCACTAAATCAAAGAAGCCATGAATGAAATCACTTATGTCATTATTGAGGCTAATGGCCAAAGAGCTTTGCATCTGGGAGTAGTTATATGCCAGACGAGTGAGCACATAAGGCAAAATCACGCCCGAGGCAAGCATGAGAGCTAAGGCGGTAAAAGCCATTAAAGGAGAGAAAGCTAAGAGCACGCCACCTACAACCAAGCCCATTAAGAAAGCACAAGCAAAAGGTACGAATTGACGTACATAGATCATCTCCAAGCGCTCTAAATCAGATTGCATACGACGCTGCAAATCTGAGCTCTTAAACTTTAGGGCATCTTCAATCTTAAGGTCTAAAGCACGCTCAAATAAGAAGACACGCAAATAGGCGATTAATCTAAAGGTCGCATCATGGGTGTAATAGCGCTCACCATAGCGCAATAAGGTACGTAAGAGCGCTAAAAGACGAATTAAGGCTGATGGGATAAAGATATTGAGCACCACATCATAAAAGCCACATACGGCCATGGCACTTAAAAACCAAGTGGCTGTACCCATGAGCGCAATTGAGGAAAATGTAGCGATAAAGGACATAAAGACGCCAAAGAGTGCGCCATAGAGCTCTTTTCTTACTAGTCCTACAAATTGCCAGTATTGAGCCATTATGGAGCCTCCTGTGCGTTCTTGGTCTGCACAGCAATAACTTCATCGGCAAAGGCAATGAGCTCCTTACGATGCGCAACCACGATTACAGTCTTATCCTTACCCAAGGTCTTTAAAGCCTCTAAGAAGCGATTTTCACTATCTCTATCTAAGCTGGCAGTAGGCTCGTCTAAAAGCAAGATAGCACTATCATGCAACATAGCACGAGCCAGCGCAATTAAACGGGTCTCACCGCCTGAAATACCACGATTTTGATCGCCAACATGGTGATCCAAGCCATCGACAAAGCGCTCTAAGAGCTCATGAGCTCCCACTTTATGTAAAGCTGCGATAAGCTCTGCATCACTAGCCTCAGGAGCACCTAACTTTAAGTTATCGCGCAAGGTGCCATAAAAGAGATTAGGCAGTTGCGGAATATAGGAGATCTTGGACATGAGGGCAATTAAATCATCACGGCTACAGCTATGGCCATTAATAATCACCTCACCTGAGCTGACATTAGTAAAGCCAGCAATCGACTGCAAGATAGTACTCTTGCCTGCACCTGATGGACCAACCAAGGCACTGATAACCCCAGGCTTAAACTTACAGGAAAAATTAGACAAGCCCATACGCCCATTAGGATAGGTGGCACTGACATTGTTAAATTCAATGGTAAATGGCCCTTGCATCCAAGCACTGCGCTCCGACACACTTGTAGCGCTCGTACTGTCTGCAATAGCTTCCTGATTGGATGTATCAGGAGAGCTCTTAGTGATGGAGTGGGCACTGACATGATAGGCCTTAGGGAAGATATCGCGCTCTTGGAGCAGTTCCATTAAGGAGCTCATGGCGCCTAAGGCGCGCATACGGGCGTGATAAGTAAAGCCTAATTGACGTAAGGGCAAGAAAAATTCAGGGGCTAATAAGAGCACAAAGAGGGCCTTAGTGTAATCAAAGCCATGCTCATAAACAGCAAAACCCAAAGTAATTGCGCACAGAGCAATACCGCACGTGGCAAAGAACTCTAACACTAAGGCTGATAAGAAGGCAATGCGTAAAACCTGCATGGTCTCAATACGCCAGCGCTTAGTTAAGCGGGCAATCTTTTCAATTTCTGAGCGCTCAATATTAAAGAGCTTGATTAAAGAGAGCTTATCTAAAGCCTCTTGGAAGCGTACTGCTAGACGGGTAATTTGCTTCCACTGTCTTTGGTTTAATCTCTCAGCGCCCTTGCCAATGACAATCATAAAAAAAGGAATGAGTGGGGCCATGGCCAATAGGATCAAAGCCGACCATGGAGAGAATAAAGCTACGGCCACGAGGCATACTACTGGAATAATCATGGCATAGCGCAATGTGACCAAGAAAGAGCTGAAATAAGGCATGATGTCATCTAGAGCATCGACAAATAAAGTGCTTAAAGATGACTTAATTGCAAAAGAAAGTGGGCCGACACGCACGAGCTTATTGACGAGCTCTTCGCGCACTGCACCTTCAATAGCATAGGAAATCTTGGCAATTACCTTAGCAATACCAAGACGCATACAAAAGCGGCCTAGCAGCGGTAAGAGCGCGTAGGGAGCTAAATTAAGATAGGCAGTGTTCTGCTCTAAGACAAAAGGAGCAAACACATAACAAATGACTGCGTAAAAGGCACACAAAAAAATTGCATCCACAAATGTTAACAACATCAGTAGATGCAATAAGCCTTTAGCTTGGCGGCCCCAGCTCTTTAGCTGAGCTGAGGAGGCCTTTAATTGAATTGAAGTAGCGATTTTAGAACCAATCCCAAAGATCAAATAAATAGCATACAGCTAAGCATAAGCCGCATACGCCTAATAATCCTAAAATCCAAGCAAGATAAATCATCTTTACTCCTTTGGCCTTGTTCCCTCGACTTATGATTTAGATGGCAGGGCTAACGCCCTGCCAGGGTAAACCAACTAAGGTGGATTACTTTCCACTAGTCTTGGGTAAAAGGGGTAATGCTTTAATAGTGACCAGTGTTACCGTCTTCTTCAGATACGCGATTCCACATTCTCTTGTAGGCCCAAACGGTGTAAGAAAGGGCGATAGGAACGAAGACTAATACAGCGTATAACATTACCTGTAAGGTAAAGTGGGAAGAAGAAGCATCCCAAATGGTCAAAGAAGAAGCAGGATCGTAGCTAGATGGCATGACGAATGGGAACATGGCAATAGCTGCGGTACCAATTACTAAGGCAACTGCTAATGAGTTGTAGATAATGCCCTTAACGGCATCACCCTTACCACCTGCAATACCTGCCTTGAGAATGCAGAACATAGCAGCTAAAGGAACTAACCATAAGATCCATACGGACTGGTAGTTAGCAAATAAGCCGTGCTCAACAACTTCTACTTGCTTGCTAGTAATAGCATGGAAAGAACCCTCTGGGGCTAAGGAAACTAAGCGATAGCCATCAAAGGTGTAAGCCCATAAACCAGCAACAGCATATAAAGCTAAGGTTAATAAAGCGAGCTTTAAAGTTAAACCACGTACGCGATTGCTGATGTCATCAACAGTACGTAATTGGATCCATAAGCAGCCCTGGGTTAAAAGCATAGAAACACTTACTAAACCACAGAGTAATGAGAATGGATCTAAAAGTGGTAATAAAGCGGTTAAGAAGACGCCGTCATAGTGCCAGCGGACATTTTCGTCAGCCCAGAATGGTAAACCCTGGAGGAGATTACCAAAAGCTACGCCGAAGATTAACATAGGTACTAAAGAACCTACGGTTAAGGCAATATCCCAACGCTTGAGCCAGGTCTCATCGCTATTGTGGTTGCGATAGTCAAAAGCTAAAGGACGTAACCAAATAGCAAATAAGACTAAGAGCATGCCCCAATATAAACCAGAGAAAGAAGCAGCATATACTTCAGGCCAAGCAGCAAAAATAGCACCACCTGCGGTAATTAACCAAACTTGGTTACCATCCCAGTGTGGAGAGATGGTGCTGATAATAGCACCACGCTCTTTGGAGTTCTTTGCAACCTTAAAGAGTAATGCAGATACGGCCATATCCATGCCATTAGTAAGCGCAAAGCCAATTAAGAGCACGCCTACTAAAATCCACCACATCACTTGCAGGGTATCATAATCAAACAGCATTTAAAGCACCTCCCTTAGCAGAGTCAGCCTTGGCCTCAGCTTCAGCTTCAGTGGCTTGAGCTGGTGCATTATCGGCAGGCACAGGCTCTACCTTCTCTTGAGCAGCAGCTTCAGCTTCAACAGCAGGCTCTGCCTTAGCAGGCTCTACAGTGGCATCAGCTACAGCGCTAGGAGCAGCAGCTTCGGTGTTCTCTTCGGTCTTAACCTCAGAGCCACCTTGTGGACCAGATGGAGGAAGTGGTGGGTAGCCCTTACCGTCCTCTTCTGGCTCAGTAATTTCTGGACCCTGCTTGATGGCTTTGATCATCATCTTCATCTCAATAATGAGTAATACGGTGTAAATACCGATGAAGCATAATAAGGAAATACCAACATCAACAGGGGATAAGCTAGAAGTAGCTAAGTAAGTAGGAAGTACGTCTTGAATTGCCCAAGGCTGACGACCAAACTCAGCTAAAATCCATCCTGCCTCACAAGCAACGAAAGGTAAAGGAATAGCGAATACTAAAACCTTTAAGAACTTGGTACGTGCTTGTAAATCGCCCTTGTAAATTAAGAAGAAACCAGCTGCGGCACATAAGAGGCCTAAGAGGGTCACAATACCTAACATTACACGGAAGGCGAAGTAGTTAAGAGTTACAGATGGAACACTGTGACGAGCAGCAGTCTTGATCTCATCTTCAGTTGGATTTAATGGATCCTTGGCGTGCTCAACTAAGAGTAAGCCATAGCCTAAATCCTTTTGGTGAGCCTTGAAGGTCTCCATGTTCTCATCGGTGACATCACCTGCACGTAAGGCAGTTAAAGCACGGTTAGCAATTAAGCCACTACGTACACGAACCTCGTTGTTGGCAACGATATCACGTAAGCCTAAAACAGGAGTATCAATAGAGTGAGTTGCAATTAAGCCTAATAATGCAGGAATCTTAATGGAAACATAGTTATCCATCTCTTCCTCATTAGGAATTGCCAGTAAAGACCAAGCAGCAGGAGGCTCTTGAGTGTGGAACTCGGCTTCCATAGCTGCAAGCTTAGCAGGCTGATGCTTAGTAACTAATAAAGCACTAATATCGCCAGATAAGCCAGAACCGCCCATTGCGCAAAGAGCAAAGACGATACCAATGGTCATGGAACGCTTAGCAAATTGCAAAGACTTTCTCTTGAGCATTAAGAAGGCACTTACGCCAACTACGAATACACCAGCAGTGGTGTAACCAGCAGTTACTGTATGGAGGAACTTGGCCTGAGCAACCTCTGAGAAGATTAAGCCCCAGAAGTCAGTCATTTCCATACGCATACGCTCTGGAGAGAACTGAGAGAACTCTGGGTACTGCATCCAACCATTGGCAATTAAAATCCACATAGCGGATAAGTTAGAACCCAAAGCGGTTAAGAAGGTAATAAGGAGGTGAGTCTTCTTGCTGAAGCGATTCCAACCAGTGAACATCAGACCGATGAAGGTGGACTCTAAGAAGAATGCCATTAAGCCTTCTAAGGCTAATGGAGCACCAAAAATATCACCTACGTAGTGAGAGTAATTGGACCAGTTAGTACCGAACTCAAATTCAAGAGTAATACCAGTAGCAACACCGATCGCAAAGTTAATACCGAAAAGCTTACCCCAGAACTTTGCCATGTCACGGTAGATGACACGTCCTGTGGCCACATAGACTAACTCCATGATGAAGACTAGCCATGAGATACCAAGAGTAAGCGGAACGAAGAGAAAGTGGTATAAAGACGTGGCTGCAAATTGCCAACGTGATAATTCCACCATTAGTTCGTTTACCATGGAAGACCCCTATGAAAGTACCCACGAGAATACTGAAAACTTATCGTCCTTGCCCATTGCAAGAAAACACAATAAGCTTTTATAGTACCCCGCTGCATCTCGATTGTTAAGATGAGGCCGCATTATATGCTATTCAGGTCACTATCTTTGTGATTATTATCCAACAATGAACACATAAACATATCTAGATTAAAAGAGTTCCCATGGTCATAAAAGCCCTTAAACAGGCTAATTTTCATGATTTTTTTTAAAAAATTCTCATGACTATTCGCAAAAAAATATCACTTTTGCATTAGGCTTTAAGTCCCACTTGAGCGCCAAAGCACCACAACAATAGTGCCTTAGGTCAGATAACTAAACTTCAAATATAGCTAAGGTGTACCATTATTAGTAGAATTTAGGATCTGTTATCTACGCTGTACTTTTATCAGGCTTAGCCCCCCACAGGATTACCTGTGGGAGGTGTCAGATTTCTTATGAACCTATGTACATACCATGTGAGGTTATGTGCTCTGAGTTAGAAAAATGATTAACTTCTTTTATCAGGTAGGCTACTCTGGCCTAGCTATCTTACTTTTAGGCATGGTTGGCCTCTTTATGGCTATTCGCGGCACTGTATTAGTCATTTTGGTTAAAAAGCAAAGCCGCAATGCAAATAGCATTACCCAAGAAATTATCGATGCTATTAAGCACTCTGAAGAGCAAGCCTCTAGCACATCGCCAAGCCAAGACAACTGTCCTAATCGCGAGCTGATTATCAATACCTTGATGCAAGTACAGCTCAAAGGCATTTACTCCTCTATGTACTTCCTAAAGCTCTGTGCTGCTGTAGGCCCACTGTTAGGTCTGCTTGGCACTGTGCTAGGTATGGTAGATGTCTTCTCCACCCTTTCTGAGCGCTCTATGCCCGACCCTAGCATGCTTGCAGGTGGTATCTGGGAGGCCTTATTAACTACTGTAATGGGTCTGAGCTTAGCCATTCCTGCTCTAATGGTGCATTACTATTTGCTCATGAGTCTGCGAGGCTTGCGCAATCAAATCAATTTAGCCATTAGCAATATCCATGTGCATAACTAAAGATAGTCGAGCATAACAAAGGAGTTGGTTTCATGTCCGATCTGGATGATGATTTAAATGTCGATCTCACACCCTTAATTGACGTTATCTTCATGCTCGTCATTTTCTTTATTATGACGATGAGTTTTACCCTCCCTGTCATTGATTTTAATTTGCCGCAATCGAGCACAGCCCAAGCTGAGCAGCAAGGGCAAGTCTTGCGCATTAGTGTAGATCATGAGGGACGCTATATAGTCAATGAAAGTGAGTACAACTTAGATGAATTACATACCTTAGTACGTGAGCGCATGGTTCAAACCCAGCAGCAGCATGAGGACTTATCTTTAGAGTTGGTCATTGATAGCCAAAGCCCAACCCAGTATTTAATTAATATTGCAGATTTAGCCCGTGCATACACCCAAGGTCGTTTGCTAGTAGTAAGTGAAAAGGTAGAAAACACCAACCTAGACCCGACAGCCGCAGCTCAGAGCATTAACAAGGTAAACTAATGCATCCAGATCTGATTGCCCGTACCTGTGGCTCTATAGGAGTTTTAGGAGCACTAGTTTTCATCGGCATTATCGACACTCCCAAGTTCATTATTACTCCGCAGCAAAACTTTGAATCTGTTTTGTTGACCTTAAATGTCGCCCCAGCTCACGAGAGCCCAAGTGAGAGTAGTAAGCCTATCAAGGATCCAGAGCCGCCCCCAGAGCCTATAGTAGAGCCTCCAGCACTCGAGCCTGCCCCTGTAGAGCAGCCTGTAGTGGAGCCCCCGCCTCCACCACCTCCGCCTATGGTAGAAAAGCCTCAAGAGAGCGCCCCTCAGGTAGTAGAGCCGCCCAAGAGCAAGCCAAAACCTAAGAAGGCCGATAGCTCCACTAAGATAGACAGCAAAGACAAGGCTAAGGCTGCTAAGGCCAAGGCCTCCGCAGCGCCGCCGCATGCTGCGCCTGCTTCGCCTGACAAGGCGCAACCAAGCGAGCGCAAAATTAATGCGCAATTGGCCTCGCTTTTAGTTAAAGAGATTAAGAGCAAACTGCGCTATCCACGTAATGCCGTCCGTCGCAAGTTAGAAGGTACGGTCATGGTCGAGTTCATGATTAAAAATGGCGTAGTCGTCAGCTACAACATAGAAAAGAGCTCGGGTCATAAAATCTTAGATGAGGCTGCTGGTAAGCTAGCCAAGAGCTTAATGAAGTTCAATACCCGCTTAGATGCCATGAGCAATCGAGTCTTAATTCCGATTAAGTACGAGTTGCTCTAAAGGTTCTTAAGCGCAAAAAGGCAGGATTCCATGTTTGTTGGAGTCCTGCCTTTTTCTTTTTTAGTTAAGGTTAGGGGAGCGGGCGCTAATACTAGATTTCAGCTTTGACACCTAAAGTAATAAAGCGACCAGGCTCTTCGATTAGCTGATTAGTCTGGTATTGCTTATCAAAGATATTCTCGATGCTGCCATATAAGGTAAATTGATCCTCAGGGCCCACCTTGGTAGAAATAGCTAAATTAGCAGTTACGTAGCTGCCATATTCCATATCACCAAAATAGTTAGAACCACCTAAGTCATTGTCCTTGGAGCGGCTAGCAAAGTTTACATAGCCATCGAGCTCAAACATATCACCATGGAAACGCAAACCTGCATTACCAAAGAAGCGTGGAGTGCCAGTGTTCTTGGAGGAATTATTGCCTACCTCATACTCTCGTACCATATAGGTCAAATTGGCATAAGGCTCAAAGGTATTATCAATTAAATAAGAAACACTCAACTCACTGCCGTAGGTAGTAGCTTGAGCGATGTTTTGATAAGAGTAGGCTGGACGACCACCAAAGCCAGGACGTGGCCGACGATAGGTCTCGATATAGTCATCGGACTTGGTATAGAACAAGGCAATATCAGTTAAGAGCTGTCCATCATCCCATCTAAAGCCAATTTCGTAATTGTTAGACTCCTCAGGCTTTAAATCAGGATTACCATATTGGAACTCACCTGTGGCAGTCATTAAGTAGAGCTCTTGAATGGTTGGAGCTCTAAAGCCTTGCGACCAATTAATGCGAAAAGCTCCCTCATCAAATGGGCGATAGACTAAACCTACTGAGCCAACTAACTTCTTGTGATCCTCAGAGGAGTGAGAAGATGGCTGGCTAAAGGCACGCTCTAATGGGCCATTAGGCGTCATAGCCTTATAGGAACCACTAAAGACAGAATTGCCAGACTCATTTTTGATGTAGTTATAGCGCAGGCCAGTATTTAAGGTCAATTCATCGGTCAAGTAAGTAGAGAGCATGGCATAAACAGCATGGGATTGCTGCTTATAATCCATGTCATCAATAAAGAACTTGCCTGCCATAGCAGGGCCCATCTTCATATCCACATTAGAATAGCTGCTCAGAGTCTCTTGGCGACCATCATAACCTGTTACCAAGTAGAACATGTCTGAGAGGCTAAACTCCAATTGCATATTGCCACCTACACTCTCTTGCTCATTATCTACACCTACTTTTAAGCCATAGGTTGGATAAGAGCTAAAGGCCTTGGAGGTCTTTTGATAATAAACATTGGCCTCAAAAGCGGCTAAATAATCATTTAAATCATAGGCTTTAACATACAGCGAGTGCTTTTGGCGATCCCACTTAGGAATCTCGCCTCTAAAGGAAGAATAATCGCCTTTTACAGTAGTGGAAGTTTCAGCAGAAGAATCATAGAACTCACCACGATAGCCCAAAGTGACATTATCTAAGAGGTCATAACTAAAGTCGCCATTAAAGCCATGGGCATCATAAGAGGTATTGTCTAAGACATTGCGATCAGAGAGTACTAAATCTCCTGCATCAGTATTAAAAGCACCAACCACATACTTAAAGCGATCTAGAGTGCCTGAGAGATTTACATACTCATTAAAGCTATTATGAGAGCCTAAGTAAGATAAGCCACCTTCAAAAGTAAAAGCCTCTTCACTAGCTTGCTTGGTAATGACATTGACAATACCACCCATAGCATCAGAGCCGTAAAGTACGGAGGCTGGGCCTTTTACTACTTCAACTCGGTCAATGAAATATGGGTTAATGAGCACAGGTGCGCCTGACTTGGTCTTTTGCTCATCAATACGCTGACCATCAATCATAAGCAAGGTACGCAGAGCGTTCTCACCACGAATAGTCACACGCTTGGTGCCTGGAGTACCATCGGAGGTTAGACGCACACCCGTTGCAGAGCGTAATAACTCAGGTACCGAGTCGCTAGTTGAGTTCTTAAGCTCATTAGGAGTTACTACCGCTACGGAGGAATTGGTGTCTAATAAATCTTGAGAAGTACGGGCGGCTGTAATCACTACAGTCTCGCTCTTAATCACATCTAAATCGTCGTTATCATTAGCAGCATAAACTGCTGGAGAACATAAAAGCGAAGCAATAGCTGTAGCCAATAAGCTCTTGTTGAGCTGAGGAAAGGAACTCATAGTTAAGCAAAACTCGTAGCATGGAGCTTAAATAATTTTAAGCATGTAATTTTTAAGACTTGTAATTGCTATATCAGGCAAACTGCACTTTGCCACATAATACTCAATGCAATTACTCATCACCCAAATACCTATGGGGCGCAGCAGGCAATTTTCTAAACAGAGTTTATTAAAAATCAGGAAGTCGCGTCTCATATCGAAAGTGATTAGTATTGCATTAATTGAGCATTTAAATAATCTTAATGATCATTTTTTGCAACTGAAGTCTCAGCCATAGCTACAATGCACTTTCTTAAGTCATTTTATTTAAAAAAGAACAGCGCCAGTAGGCCCCAAATATTACACTTATAGTGACATTTTTTTTGATAAATTTCAAAAGCCCTTGTCTAAGGGCTTT
>Oklahoma_p2__coassemble_1107_pt1 | contig 17862 bp, 9 predicted proteins | sample Oklahoma_p2__metabat2_high_PE_034 | metagenome-assembled genome bin Oklahoma_p2 | reverse complement strand
ATCAGAATCAGCTTGGTGCCCTATGAGTCAACGGACTCATAGGTATCTTACGCTAGATGAGCACAATGTACACATTCGATGGCCCGCAAGTGGCTCAAAGGCTATGAGGCGAGAGGGGGAATGAGGAGAGCTTTTTAGGAAAAAGAGGCTAATTAGAGTTTTGCTCAAGGAGGAATAAATTTGAGGCGCACAGGCCATGAGGCTAGGTGAAACCTAGCTTGGCAGAGGGTGCTATCTTTTATAATATCCATTTTTTTAACAAAATTACAAGCTATTTATTTGCTTTTATTTACACCTTGAAGTCTTGAAAAATCATGCCCCTATGCTATTATGTAAACACGGTAGCGATACCGTACTAATGGTTTCTAGAGTGTTCGCCAGCAGTTTTGCCCTGAGCCGATATATACTAGATTGGGCCGTCTTCTTGCACTCCATTGAGCAAGCCTAAACTGTTTTACTTTTTAAGTAGGGCAGTCCCTTGAGAAGCCTAGCGAGTCACAGGTAGCCCACCTTGAACTTACTGGTTCAAGGAGACAAACGCGGCAGCGGCATTTCCGGGGCCATTAGTTCAAAACCTTATTTAAATAAAAGAACTAGCTTTGTGCTAGTTTTTTTATATCTGTATGTTGTATCTATTAAATTGCCGCCAATCTCCTGCCTGTGCTCTACATATTACTTTGTATTTGGGGAGGAGTAGCTGAAGTTTGGGTAGGGGCTGGGAAAAAAATGGGCCTTGCGGCCCATTGGGCGCAGAGAACTTAGCCCTGCGCGATTATTAGTCTGATTTAGGTATCGACTATTTCTTATTTAAAGCTTGGTCAACAGCAACGGCAACTGCTACAGTAGCACCTACCATTGGGTTGTTACCCATGCCTAAGAAGCCCATCATCTCTACGTGAGCTGGTACAGAAGAAGAACCAGCAAACTGAGCGTCAGAGTGCATACGACCCATGGTGTCGGTCATACCATAAGAAGCAGGACCAGCGGCCATATTGTCTGGGTGTAAGGTACGACCAGTACCGCCACCAGAGGCTACGGAGAAGTACTTCTTGCCTTGTAAGAAGCACTCTTTCTTGTAGGTAGCAGCAACTGGGTGCTGGAAGCGGGTTGGGTTGGTGGAGTTACCAGTAATAGAGATATCTACACCCTCGTGATGCATAACTGCAACACCTTCACGTACGTCATCACAGCCGAAGCAGCGAATTGCAGAACGTGGGCCCTTGGAGTAAGGGATCTCTTTAACAACCTCTAACTCGCCAGTAGCGTAGTCAAACTTGGTCTGAACATAGGTGAAGCCGTTGATACGGGAAATGATCTGAGCGGCATCCTTACCTAAACCGTTTAAAACTACCTTTAATGGAGTCTGACGGGACTTGTTAGCGTTAAGAGCAATACCAATAGCGCCTTCGGCAGCAGCAAAGCTCTCGTGACCTGCTAACATAGCAAAGGTCTTGGTCTCTTCGGTTAATAACATAGCGCCTAAACCGCCGTGACCGATACCAACCTTACGATCCTCAGCTACGGAGCCAGGGATACAGAAGCTCTGTAAACCAATACCGATAGCATTAGCAGCCTCAGCAGCGGTCTTAACTTGCTTCTTGATAGCGATAGCAGCGCCAGCAACGTAGGCCCAGCAAGCGTTCTCGAAAGCGATTGGCTGGATCTTACGAACCATCTCGTATGGATCAAAGCCGTGATCCTTACAGATTTGGTGAGCTTCGTCTAAAGAAGCAATGCCGTTCTCGTTTAATGCTGCGTTAACTTTGTCAATACGACGCTCGTAACTTTCAAATAAAGCCATCTTTAGTACACCTCTTTACTCATGTCTTGGGTCAATGTACTTGGCAGCATCATCGAACTGGCCATAGTGACCTTTAACCTTGGCAATAGCCTCGGAGCCCTTGAGCTCTGGGTTTGCCTTTAAGAGATCGATTAACTTGCCTAAGTTTACGAACTCATAGCCAACGATCTCATTCTCGTCGTTAAGAGCTAAGCGAGTTACATAACCCTCAGTTAATTCGAGGTAACGAGCGCCCTTGGCCTTAGTACCGAACATGGTACCAACCTGGCTGCGTAAGTTCTTACCTAAGTCCTCTAAGGAAGCACCAACTGGTAAGCCGTCCTCGGAGAAGGCGGTCTGGGTACGACCATAGACGATTTGTAAGAATAACTCGCGCATAGCGGTGTTAATAGCATCACAAACCAAGTCAGTGTTTAAAGCCTCGAGAATGGTCTTGCCTGGAAGAATCTCAGATGCCATAGCAGCAGAGTGAGTCATACCAGTACAACCGATGGTCTCTACTAAAGCCTCTTCAATAACACCATCTTTAACGTTTAAGGTGAGCTTACATGCGCCCTGTTGAGGAGCACACCAGCCGATACCGTGAGTTAAACCACTGATGTCTTTGATTTCTTTAGCCTGGACCCACTTGCCCTCCTCAGGGATTGGAGCAGGACCATGGTATGCGCCCTTCTTAACGGTGCACATTTGCTCTACTTCATGTGAATAGATCATGTCTGATACCTAACTTGACTAAATCCTAACAATGATTTCCCAGCCTAGACAAAGCCCTAAATACTTTGGATAGTTGAGAAAACATGTCAATTATAGCGGTAATTGAGCATTTTGGTAGGGCTTAAATTCACTTTAGTCAAAGTTTTGTGATGTACTTTCCTTATTTAAGCCATTTGTAGAGCGCAAAAAAATCTTGCATCTATTTAAGGCATGCTCCCCATAAGATTTCACGATTCAATCTTACAAGCTCATCAAGAGATGTTTGGCATGATGATATATAAGCCTTGCACGCCATTTTTAGCACTAATAAAAGAACTTGTCATACAAGAGTTAGACGCACCATTTTTATTTCTTCTACAAAAGTGAAAATTTACCACTTTTGTAAGCGCTACCATTAGCTTGTCTTTCTGCATTTATTTGTCGGTACTTGCACTCTTGCAGGGCATAGGCTCTGTCTTGGCTTGAACATAAGTCAATGAGCAATGCTGCACCTGCCACTATCTAAAGTAGTGTAATGGCCGCTTAATTTAATCCCCTCTCTAGCTCCTGATGCAGGTTGGAGGCTGAGGTCTTGCTAGGATAAAGCTCTAGAGCGGCTATTTTAGAAAAGAGAGGAGGGGCAGCTTACAAGAGCGCGCTATAGGAAGATGTGGCTCCATGCTATGTTTTGCTTACCTGTAAGCTGCTTGAACGTGAGCTTAGAACTTATTTGAGCTTAGCATAGTCTTGCATAAAGCTCTTGATATTCGGCAAGAAGTCATAATCAGCTGGGGCAAATTCGATATCATCCATTTGCTCAACACTAATAAAGCGCAATTCATCATGAGCATCAGAGACTTGCACGATTTGACCAGGCTGGAGATGGCAAATATAAATATCCATGACCAAGTTAAAGTCATCATATTCATGATGGCAGGTTAAAAAGTAGCTATCGACACTAATGGTACAATTGAGTTCTTCTTTAATTTCACGGGCACAAGCTTGAGCACCAGTCTCACCTTGATTAATTTTACCGCCAGGAAATTCCCAATAACCAGCTAAGTGCCGTCCTGCTGAGCGCTTGGCAATTAAGAATTTATCGTGATCAACAATCAAGGCAGCCGCTACGGCTACAGTCTTTTTCTTTGCTGAATTTAGAGTAGTTGTCATAAGATTATTAGCGCTAAAACCCTTGTTTTTAAACAGGGGAGGAAGCTCCTTCCTTTTTGATTTCAGTTAAAAATGTTTTTCTCTTTTCGATAAGCTTAAGTTTTTTAGTAGTGATGACGCCCCATAACAAAGCCTTTTTTCCCTAAACATTCAACTTTATCGAAAAGTCTGAATTCTTTGACTATATGTGGCGATTGGCTTAATTTCCTTTTGTCACCATTTAAAGGATTGCATTTGTGAATTTGTCGATTGTGTTTATGGGGCTGCTTTTGATGTAGTTCCACACACTCTAAAAGAGTGCCCACTAAGGCTAGTACGCTCACGAGGATGCTCCCAAAATGAGGGCAAGCCTCCGCCTTTAGGCGGTGGACATTAATGACTGTTCTTTGACCTAAAAACTAACGTACTGTTGTTCTTGAGCTTATATAAGCAAGTACTAACTCAAAATGAGCGCTAGAAAAATAAGTCCCCTCTAAGACAGGTAAGCCCCTAGGCTCTAGAAGATTGGGCGCAGGGGCTTGCCTTGCTTTGCCATATTGGCTGTCCAGTATGGCCTCCTTAGGGGGAGGGGCTTGTTTTGGAAAGCTATAGAGGGCGAACCATAAGCTGCATGAGCTTTTCGTTGCCAACTAAGTAGCCTAAAAGCTCGCCTACGTTTTCTAGGGAGCCAGTGTAATTGATAGAGTAGGTGCTCTTGTCATCATCATACTGGCGTAGCCACATGGCTACATCCTTTTCTTTGTCCTTACCCTCTAAAAGGCAAGTGCCAAAAGATACGCCTGGCTCTTCAACAAAATCTACTTCGTTGGATTTAAAGCCTTCAATGGCTAACTTACAAGTCTCTTCTACATTATTAGTAACGGCCTTGGCGACGCGAATGGTAACTAAGGTGGAGTGATCTTCCTTTTCAACTGAGATATAGCTATTGAGCTTGGCATTATCAAAACTCAAGACCTTCCAGCCCTTTGGAATGCCTAAAGCAAAGTACTCGGTCTTATAAACTTTTTCAACCGAGCTAAATAGCTCTTGAGCAGAGGCATCCATAAACTCATCTGGAGTGGAGACCTTGTTTGGGGCGTTAGATACCGAAGAGCTGGCACAACCAGTTAACATCAGTGCGACTCCTAAACTTAAAGGCAAAACCAACTTGTTCTTGAACATTTATACTCCCTAGGTGCGTAAGACGCACGACAATACAAGCTCGCTTAAGCGCTAATATAGCAAGCCTCACTTAGCTCTCTCTTAGCGCTTTGTGCTGTAAGTATGTAGGCTTAAGCAGAGGCATGTTCCATTGTACACAGCCCCAATAAGGTGCAATATTAAGCCAGATGCATTCTTATTATTTTGGTTCAAATAGAGTTTGTTGGAAAAGCAAGGCAAATTTTAATCTTGGATTAACAATGATATTGGCCGTAAATTGAGTGTTTTCCAACAAACTCTATTTGAAGCTTATTTTAGTCTAACGGCACAGATTTTTAATTTTTTTGTAATACAGGGCTAAATAAATTAAAATAGCGCTCTGCGTGTGCTGATCTTTTGCTCTCTTGTTAGGCCTTGTTTTTGTGGTTATCTAAGCTGGGCTTGATACTATGCATAGTAGTTATCAGGTTTAGGAGATCCCCACAGGCTTGCCTGTGGGAGGGGTCAGATCAGGGCATTTGCACAAGAAATGTTTTGCTCAACAGCACCATTTTGGGGTTAAGAGGCCTATATCTGGCGTCTCTTGCAATGCTAGTTTTCAGAGCAAGTTCTTTAACTTCAAGTTCACCATAATGCTCAGGTGAGTTTTTACATACGCAACACATAGCGCTAACACCTCGCATCTTTGCAAGGCTGGATGCTAGCGCTATTTTTTGTCTTGGTTGAGAGCAAAACTTATTTTTAGCCTCGCAGCTAGAAGGCCCGCCTTAGGGGGCTTCTTTCTTGTGACTATCTTGAGGATGAGTTATCACTACTAAAAAACTTAAGCTTATCGAAAAGAGAAAAACATTTTTAACTGAAATCAAAAAGGAGAGCGCTTCCTCCCCTGTCTAAAGATAGGGGTTTTGCGCTAATAGTCTTATGCCTCGACAGACATGGAGCAGCCGCTTGACCTATATCCTAACTGTAGCTGGCGCTACTATTGGATTTGGTGCTACTTGGCGCTTCCCTTATTTAGTTGGTCAAAACGGTGGCGGTGCCTACGTTTTAATGTTCATTTTAGTAATGCTCCTAGTTGGCATTCCTATTATCTTAGTTGAGAACGTAATTGGTCGCCGTGCGCAAACTAATACCGTAGATGCCTTCTATTCCAATAATCCACAGCACTCCCCTAAGTGGAAGTTCTTTGGCTATTTGGGTATCTTAGGTTCCTTTGGTATTTTGTCTTATTACATGCCAATTGGTGGTTGGGTAATTTCCTATATTTACCATCTCTTCTTAGGCATTATTGGTGTAGAAGGCGGTTTAGATTTAGCCGTTCCTATTACTAAGGATCTGACCAGCTCTTTTTACCATGAACAAATTGAAAACTCTCCTACTACCATCATTATCTGCACGGGCTTATTCGTGCTGGCTAACTGGTTTATCTTAAGAAAGGGCATTATTGCTGGTATTGAGCGCTCAGTTAAGTTCTTAATGCCACTGCTCTTTATTTGCCTCATTGTGATGGTCGGCCGTAATCTGACTTTAGATGGGGCTTGGGAGGGCGTAAAGTTTTATTTATCCCCAGATTTCTCTAAATTAAATGGCAAACTCTTATTAGATGTATTAGGCCAGGTATTCTTTGCTCTGTCCTTAGGCTTTGGCGTCATGATTACATTATCAAGCCATTTAAATCGCAATGAGAGTTTAGTTAAGACTGCCACTATCACTGGCATTATCAATACTGCCATTGCTGTCTTAGCTGGCTTTATGATTTTCCCATCTTTATTTAGTGCAGGCTTAAGCCCAGATGCTGGTCCATCTTTGGTCTTCAAGACCTTACCAATTGCCTTTTCGCATATGGCATTTGGTAACTTCTTTGCCATTGTGTTCTTTATGCTCTTGGTCATTGCAGCCCTCACAACTTCTTTGACCATTTATCAGGTTATTATCTCCGTGCTCTATGAGAGATTTAACTTACGTTACAAGGGAGCCATTAACATTACCTTATTGAGCATTTTCATTTTAGGTAATATCCCTTGCATTCTCTCTAATGGCCCATTAAAGGACATCACCATCTTAGATAGATCTATTTTTGATGCTTATGACTTTATCTCGGGCAATATCTGCTTCGTACTTACTGCCTTAGGTGCCACTATCTTTGTTGGCTGGCAGCTTAAAGAGCACGCTCTCCAAGAGATTACTAACCAAGGCAAGCTCCATGGTGCCATCTATACCATTTGGTACCATTATGTACGCTTTGTTATCCCAGTGATTATCACAGCTATCTTCATCTATGGTATCTACCCTGTAATCACAGGCTAGCCTAAAGCCTCTTGTTAAATTAAAAGCGCTTGTAGTCATCAAAACTCCAAGCGCTTTTACTTATATGCTTGGCATGAGTCTAGAGCTTTAAAGTCTCTTACCTATCTGTAGGTAAGAAGCGTTAGCTAAAAGAAAAAGAAACTGGCTGTAGACGAGCAGAAAACTTTTATATTGGGTGGAAGAAATTGCCCATAACAACGAACATGTACTAATCTGAAATTATCAGTCAGTTAGGAGTGTGGCTTATATAGGGACGGGCAAGATGTGTTGTATCTATTAGAGAGGTAAAATAAAAGCAGCTTGACGCTGCCTGAATGTTGCTCATGGCGGTGAGGGCGGGATTCGAACCCGCGATACGGGATAACCGTATACACGCTTTCCAGGCGTGCTCCTTCAGCCTCTCGGACACCTCACCGCAGGCACAGTAGAGCTTTTTTCAAAGTCGCTGTGTTGTTGGAACGGTGCCCATTATATAGATTTTTGGCTACGATGCAAGCGTTTTTAAAAAAAATTTGCTTTAATTTTCATTAATCCCTTATATATGCGCTTGAGGCTCTAGCTCTGGTATTGCGCTGGATGTGAGCTGCCAAGCAATCTAGAAAAAGTCCAGCTCCTTAGCGCCAATCATAGCTGATGGCTTACTTACATATCATGGAGTTCATTATCAATATCAGGTAGCGAAATAGGTAGACATCCACGGGCCGTTTAGCTGCCTCACTTATCGTGCTTATCCTTTCCTAAGTTTTCTGCTTATGACTCACGCAATCAGGCTCTCTTAGCTATAGACAAGTCTGTGAGCTCTTAGCGAGCTATATAAGTGCCGATGTTTTTTGGCGCTAAAGATTTTAGGCAACTGCATACAGGCATGATTAGTTCTTGCTTGAGCTTGCCAGCCCCGAATTTAGAAAGCTTTTTAATGAGCCTTCAAGGCTGGGCCTTGAATATGCTTTTCATATCCTATGCAGGGCAATACCAAGTCCTAGGATCTGAGCATGATCATCAGCGCCAAGTCCTCGTAGGCCTCCAAGAGCTTAAGCTCCATGAGCGCTATACTAACGAGCAGGCAGCTTTAGCTCTTGGTATGCCGTCCATGTAAGTGCCGAGCCTAGCGCTTTTGAAAGTCACTCTTCGGCTCTTGTGGCGTCCTTAAGCGCGCCCGCTCCTGCGATTTAAGCCTTAATTCCAAGTTCTTTTCAGTTAAAAGATGACACTGAGCCTGCCAACCTTAGCTCTCAGGTGAACTTGAGCGCAGCTACAGGGTAAGAAAGCAAGCACTGGCATTGGCCTAAACGAAGTCGTCAGCAGGTATGCTAGGGCGCGTATGGTGGAGTATTTATCCTAGGTAGAGCGCTTAGGCAAGTTGGAGCTCCAGTAACAGCAGCAGCGGGCGCTGTTACTTGCCAAGCAAGTCTTTATCTAGCGTTTTGTTCTGCCTCCTGAGAGCTTGGTCTCGCAAGCGGTCAAAGTAGAGGGTAAAATTTGTTTAGCCGCTATCTTATTGCGCAAAGTGCTAAGAGCGTGCCGTCTTTTGTCAAAGCTCTAGATTTAGAGCTCTTGCGCTATAGCTATGCTCAGGGCTAAGCTCTAAGCCAAGGATTTAAGCATAGGGGCTCATGCCATTTATATATTTCATTGGTATGGTGTTGTGGAGAGTTGAGTGATGTTTGTAGAGCGCATATGGATTAGTAATTATCAAAAGCTACATGAATTGGAGTTAGCCTTAAAACCTGGCAACAATATTTGCTATCCCTTAGGCGCAGCTGACCAAAAGTCTATAGTCAGTGCTTGGGGGCATTTTAACAATCTGTTTACGTGCTCCTTGTGTTGTCCTGAGTACTGGTCATTTGATCTCAAACAGGCCCTCAATGAATTAGCGCTCCAAGCGGAGGTGAGTGAGGCTCAATTAGCTCAGGTCTTGAATGATTATGGACCGCACTTACAAGTGTGCTTGCACTTGCCTTGCAAGCTACCATCTGGGGGACAATCTAGCTTAGATAAGCTAACTATTCAGCTAGCGTTGGGGCTTGCTGCGCAAGAGCGTGCTATCCATAAGCTTAAGTGCTGTAGTGCTGCTGGTAGCTGTGATAATCCTTATACTAAGGTAGGCTCTTTGGCTTGCTCGCAATCTTATGGGAATCAAGATCTCTCTGCGTCAGCAGTAGCGCTCTTAGCTCGTTTCCCATTGCAAACCCAAGTAGCTGTATTTGTAGATAATGAGCGCTTAGTTGAGTCAGTAGCATGGCAATTTAAGTCCTTGCTCTTATTGTGCTCTCAGCTCTCAACTTTAGGCGCTATAGATCCAGCTTGGTATTGGCCGCATCTGACAGGAGACTTTCAGAGCACCGAGTGTCTTGAGACTAATAATATCAAGATTGATAAGGATTTGTGTCTGTCCTTGCTTCAGCCTTATCTTAATCAGAGCGACGCTTGCTATAAGACAGTGGAGCAATATATCTCTCTGGCTCTCCCAGAGCCAAGTCTATGTGAAGAGCTCTTAGCAGCGCAGCGTCAGTGGCATTATGATTTAGCTTTGTCCGATAAGCTCTGTCAAAGGGTAGTACTCACTGACAATAGTGAACAATTACGCCTCTATCCTGTCGAGGCATGGTGCCTTTTCAAACGTGCAGGCTTAAATGGCACTTTGATAAGTAAGTTACTTACTGTCTGGCAGGGGCATCCTAATTTACTTGCCTCCCTTGCAGGACGCTATGTGCCTGTTTGGGTGAGTAGCTTGTTAGTTAAGCAGCATGGCTGGTCTCCTACCGAGCCATCTTTGTTGCAAATGCCTCAGCTGAGTGTAGAGCAATTGCAAGCCTTGGCCTTATACGAAAGATGGGAGTGCTATTGTTATAGCATCAAAACGGCTAATCAATTAATCAATAATAAGTATTTTGAAGAATTGTTTCTCAAAGATACAGCAAGCTTAACGGCACGCTTATGGATCTTGGTTGAAGGCCCTTCGGATGTCCACATCTTTAAGACTATTGCCTTAAAGCTAGGTATTGATTTAGCTGCTTTGGGCGTGCATTTGATTGGCTTTGCTTGCACTGGGATTACTAATTATCTTGAGGTGGCTACTGTCTTTGGCATAGATTATTTAGTTGTAGTCGATAATGATGGCGGGGGGCTTAATAATTATCAAATCCTCCATAATCATACTATTCCTCCAGAGCTTGAGCACTTTGTCTATATGTGCGCTACGCTTATCAATAGCCATGCTTATTACGATAAGTATAGCTCCCAGTTCTTTTGGCCAGTATCAGGCAGGTGCTTTAGTGCCAACTCTAAGCTTACTTTAGTCGCCTGTAATGCTTTAATTGAGCATTATGCACTTACTTTGTTTTTTAAAGAGCATAATTTAATTGCTTTGCCCTATAAGGACTTAGAGTTCTTTTTGCTCGAAAAGGGCTGTGCCTTGAGTATGCTCCATGACTTTATGCTCCCTTACAATTTGACAGCATCGCGCTTGGCCTCTCCTGAGAGCAAGTTGCAATTGCTCAGTCAATGCAAGTTAGACTTAGAGCAACTGCAAGATAGACATCATCAAGAACAAAGCCACATCCAAGCAATGTTTGATGAGCTCTTAGTGCACTCTTTACAACCTAGTGCCGCCATTTTGCAAACTGCGTTAACCCCCATAAGGCCACAGCGCCGCTATCATAGCTTGGTATATCATCGCCATATTTCTGATTGGGACTCAAAGCAACTTGCTATATCCTTGCAAGCTCAAGAGCAGCTCATGGAGCTGCGTGCTCTCAAAGAGAGTCAATTAAAGGTAAAGGCTGCCCTTGCTAAGCACGCATTAGAGCCTTGCTTTGTCTATATTAGAGCATTGCCTATAAGCGCTTCTATTTTACAGGGCGCCCCTGTATTGCCATCCCAGCAGCTCATTGCCACTTTGTATTATTTCTTAGACTGTGAATATACACCCGCCAGGGACGGTCTCAAGCTTGCTTATTATGCGCTTACTCAAGTTGTAAATTTTGATGATAATGAGTCTTATACCAAAGATATTGCCGCATGGAAGAGAGCTCGAGTTGAGCCTATGCCATTGGCTGTCGAGCATATAGTGCCTTTAGATAGGCTTTACATTGAGGATTTCAAGCTCTTAGTTTTGACCTTAGGGTGGCTTAAAGAGCGCTTTAATCGAGTCATGAGTAGCGCTATTGCTAAAGGTTTACTTGAGCCGCTTGGTGCTTTAGAAGGAGAGCTGCTTGAGCATTGCATTAAAATCTTAGCTGCTAACAATAGAGCTCTAGCTAAGAGCCTTATGAGTTATGGCATGCAAGAGCGCTATATTTTAAAGTGCGATCCTAGCTGTGAGCTCTCATCGTTATTGCCTTGTTTGCTTTTGGAAAGTAAAGACGCTGATGCTTATCTTATCGCGCCAGATGAGTTTGATAAGTGGTACCACGAACAATATCGCTATGGTAATGCCGCGCCTGTATTGAGCTTAGATTACTATGATCATAGCTTGCCTAAGCCTTGTGTAGCATTAGTTTTACCTGTACATTATGCGCGCTCTACCATAGTAGCTACGCTCTATTATTGGTTGTTGCCTCTATTAAAAAATAATCAAGTCTTGGGGAGCTTGCTCAAGCTCTATTATATCTATGCTACTGTGTTAGATAATCACCAAGAGCATCAGGTTAATGATCTGCTAGCACGACTCCAATCTCCTCAAGATTTTGATGCCATAACTATTCCTTGGCCAGATACCTCGCTAGCGCTTTTAGGGGCTTTGACTAATAGCGAACTCTTAGAGATCATGGAGCTTTTGTATAGTCCTTGTTTAGTCGGTAGTTTAGATAACTTAGAGCAATATGGTAAGGATCAAGATTTAAGTGTTTTAGCAGGGCGCAATTTAATTTGCGATATTTTAGTAGTTTGTAATTTCGAGCGGGCCTGTAAGCTAAAGGAGCAGCACCCAGAGTTAACCTCATGGCTCATTAGAGGCAATCGTATTAAGGGCTTAGAGCACTTGAGTGCAGAAAATTGGTATAGCTTGTTTGTGCGCTTTTGCTTCAGTTCACTAACCCCAGAGCCTGCCATGCCCCAAGGATTAGCGCATAACTTATCTGCCTTTAAGCATTATCTTGATAGTAAGCAGGGAGCTAAATTCATTAACACTAAACTTTCTGTAAATTGCACAGGACGTCTATTCCCTGACAATGCAAGCTCTCAAACCCAAAAGGCTCATCTGCTACAGCCACTATGGCCATCAGCGCTTACTAAGTTGCCAAAGACAGATATTAAGCATGCCTCTGCTTGCTACGGCTTGATGAGCATTAAGACCATGGTCTTGCCTAAGCTGTTCTGCCACGAACAAGAAATAGCAGTAGCACCAGAGTGCTTATATGAACATGCTGTACTGGCTCCAAGTCATAGTGAGGTTGAGACTAATAGCGTGCTTGAGCATGTAAGTGAGAATAAAGATAACCTTGCAGCCCCTAGCCCTATAGCATCTGAGAACTCCAGTACTCTCTTTGGGTCTAATACTTCTTATGAACCTTATGATGTAAAGTCTTATATTGCAGTGCTATTTCATCAAAAGCAGTCCCATGCCAACGACCCTGTCAAGCACTTAGTGTTTAAGCTCGCTTATTTCTTTGCCTCGCTACAAGATAGCGCGCAGGCTGTATCACACTTTAGTCTTAATGAGATCTTAAAAGTGCGTATCCCTAAAAATACCAATTACACTATGGAAGATCTAAAGAGTCTAGCCTTTATTCCTGGCTATTGCCTGTCTTTTAGTTTTGCTTGGGCCTTAGCTTGGATTTCAGATAATAGTGATGATATCAATGTCAAAAACATTATGAGCCAGAGTTCTGTCTCAGCTCCTCCTTTTGCTTGCAGTCATATTAGTGCGCAACTACTGTATTTGCACAATAATACATACTTGAATGCTTATATATATGGTCTTCCTAAGTTTTATGTAGTGGGCAATGAGCACTTAATTACTCAGGCCCAGAATTTGTTACATAAGATGATTACCAAAAAGCTGGCTAAATAAGAGGTGCTTTATGGATACTCAAGTTAACTCTCAGGGGGAGCCTACTGCTAAGCGTAAGTCCCGTTCCTTGCTCTTAGATCTCTGTGCTTTAGCTCATAGTCAAAGTGCAACTCCTATTTATCAAGACCAATCTCGCTATACCCTGATCTTAGAGCAGCTATGTAAGCTCTACCCAGAGCATGTGCTCATTAAGGAGGCGCTAGCTTATGAGCAAGCTTACTACAACCCAAGTACCCACGCCTCAAGCTTGATAGCAGCTTTAGCTGAACACTTGGTCGTTTATTTAGACCCTCACACTTTCCTTGGGGTCATGGCGCGCTTATTTTTAGCTAAAGAGGTGCTCTATCAGGAGCTATTAAAGACGCCGCAAGAGACCGAGCAAAGTGACAGACCAGTGCACGCTAGTGCTTTGCCTATGCCTCTAGATACTCCAGCACATGACGCTGTCCCATGCGAGTTCTTGGCTGCATTTAGGGCAAAGCTTAGTGAGGAAATGCTATCGGAGCTTGCCTATTTGCTTAAGCTTAAGCCTAAGCTTGGCCGTGCGCTGCATGACTTATGGCGCTCTCAGCAATTAGTGCTCAAAGTAAGCTTGCTACTTTTAGATTTAGGTTGGTGGAGCACTCAAAGCGCGTGGCTAGACTTGTGCAATCAAGTCAATGAGCTTAGCTATAAGCTCTTATGCTCTTTGCCAGATTGCGATTTTGGTGCGCTTACTGCGCCAGAGAAATTAGATGAACTTGCACTCAAAGAGCTCATTGAGCGTGCAAGAGCTAAAAGAGGCCCTGAGGATAAATTGTGTGCGCAAGCTCAAGTCACAACGCTGGCCCCCGAGGATTTGGGGTGTTTTTTAGGCCTGTATGCTGATTCTTTGTTTTTAGAGCATAACTTTCAAGTAGAGCAAGCGCTCTTGCAAGCTAAGATAACCTTAATTGAACATTATGGGAATAATTTAACTCAGGAGGCCATAGAGGCGCTTACTCGTATTACTGTCGATGGTTTAATCAAGCAGGCTGTGACTAAGCAAGGCAAGATCAAACTCTCTTTTCGTAATGCCCAGTACTTATCGCACCAAGCGCCCGAGCACCTGCCTGACTTTATCCAAGACTTGTTTTTGGACCTCTTGGCCTATTGCTATTTGAGATTCAATCATCAGTAAACTTTGGCTTAAACAAAAAAATGGTGCCTATATATCGAATCTTAACGAGAACCATGCAAACTAAGATGGAGCCTTAGGGCTAAGGAGGCATGTTTTTTAGATATTATCGGCATGCTCGTCAGTGCAAGGTAGTACTTAGAGCAAGTTAGCTATATGCTTGCCAGTAATTTAAGCGCTCTAGGCACATTGGTCTAATAGTCTAAGCAGCTAAGGCTTATACTTATGAATCTTATGAGTTACCTTCAACCTGGAAAATGGTAAGCAGGATTATTCTTACGCATCTGTCATTGCAAGGAGCAAGAGCATTCAGATAGGGTGAGGAACTGCCATGTGCTCGCACTAAGGTGGGTACTCCCAGAGCTGAGCGCTTATTTAACCAATGAGGAGCTATTAGAATTAGAAGATGGTGGTGATAGTGCCTGATTCGATCTTGAAGGAGCATAAAGCTTGGCATGCATTTTGGTATAGATGTAAGGCTTTAAGGGAGCGGGCGCTGATAAAAAGGGCAGCGTGTAGGCTGCCCTTGAGGTTTATTTGTCAATTGTAGTGTATGTGGCTCTAACCTTACATGGCATCGGCCTCAACTGGAGCTTGTGGGGCTGGTTTTTCCTGAGTGTCAGGGTTTTCTGGCATGAAGGAAACCTGAGGCGGAATGGTATTGTGATGGACACGGGTATTACCGATAGCCTCTTGCTTACTGATAGGCTCAGGCATTTGATCTGGTGGATTGCCCTTCATTGGGTCCCAGCCTAAGGTGATTAAGTACACGCCAAAGCCAACAACAAAGGCAAAAGGAATGTGCCAGCCGTAGCGGAGCCAGTTCATGAAGGAGCGGGCCTTAGGGAAGATATTGCAAATGGCTACACCAGCAGAGGAACCAAACCAAATTATAGAACCACCAAAGCCTACAGCATAGGAAATTAAGGCCCAGTCATAGCCGCCCTTAATTAAGCATAATTGGGTGAGCGGAATATTATTAAACACTGAGGATACAAAGCCAATAGCCATGGTAGAGAGGATGGAGGCATCAGGGACGGAGTCAATTGGCACTAACTCCGCGCAAAATACCAAGGCAATTAAGAAGACAGTAGACTCAATAGCGTTTAAGCCTTCTTTAAAATTAATTTTGACAAAAGGTGAGCCTAATAAGATAGCCAGCCAAATACCTAAAGCAGGGAACTCAAAGAAGTAATTAAAGATAATTGCGCCTGCCAAGATTAAGCCTACTAAGGCTAAGCGACGGTTTTCAACGCTGACATCACCTTGAGGGATAAAGGTATCTTGGGTATATAAATGCTGTTGACGCGAACCAAAGAAAGCAATAACAGCAAAGGCAGCCAAGGCAGGAATAAAGGCATGTGCTAAAACTAATGGGTCTTTGCCATAAATCCAAATTAAGGTAGTGGTAGTATCGCCTACTACAGAGCCTGCACCGCCTGCATTAGAGGAAGCACAAATAGCGGCAATATAGCCAATGTGCACCTTGTTTTTGTACAAAGTGGCAGCCATGGAGCAGCCAATAATAGCAGCGGCAATATTGTCTAAGAAGGTCGATAAGATAAAGACAAAGCCTAGCAAGGTCATAGCACCCCACATGCCGCTTGGCAAATAGCGTGGGAGTACGGCAGGGAAGCGGGATTGCTCAAAGATATTAGCCAAAATAGCAAATCCTGGGAGCATCAAGGCGAGGTTTAAATAAGTATTCCAGGACCCTTTGACCCACTCACCTTGGGCATTGGTATAGCCAATTAATTTGTGAATTACTGAGAAACCTTCAATGAACTCGTACTTATAAAAGCACAAGCACAATAGACCAATGACGGCTACATGCATGGTCTTATTGTAAAACACGGCTACTCCCAATAAGAGCAGACCAAAGATGATCATCTCATAGCGGATGCCATAGATAGTAGTGGTAGTAATAATGGCATCAGCACTACCAATTAAAGGACGCGCCATGGCTGGCAGACTACAGATGCTCAGCATTACAAGGCTAATAATTTTAGAAAACAAGGGCATAAGAAAACCTTTTAACAAAAGTTGACTTCCCTAACTAAAGGCCAACACACACTCAGCCCAATAACAACAGGGAAAGGGAAGGTTAAAAGTAAAGCGCCACAACACACATCATTTAGTGGCATTTAATTTAAATGCGGGAGTCAGGCTTGTTGTCATCGCCCTCTTGGGCGTCTAAAGCGCGCTTGACAAAGTCATCGCTAGCACTAGCACCTGGGTCAAAGAGCTTGTGTTTGGGTGCTTTCGGAGCTGGAGCGTGAGTAGGGCTATAGCACTTTTGGATACGCAAGACAAATGCTGGGGCATTATCATAGGAGGTGTGTAAGCCAAGGCGCTGTACCCAGACCCAGAAAGATAAGATAATGAAGTGAGCATAGATAAGGCGTAATACTAGAAGACCTTGGTCAGCAAAGTAATTTAAAGCTGCTACGGCTACAATCGGACCTAAGGCCCAGCCGCCTAAAGTAAAGACAGCTGCTCCGCCCTTTTTAGCGGCACTAACTTGCACTTTGAAATTGGCGGTGAAATACCAGCTCATGGCAGCACCTGTTACTAACAGACCTACAATGAGCATGGCTTGGTTCATAGCCAAGGACATGAAGAGCAGACCAATCATTAAGATAAGGACATCTTGCTCAAAGACGGCTTTGACGCCTACCTTAGGAATGAGGGGACGTAAGATCAGCATGCCAATAATAAGGCCTGCAATAAAGGTGGCACTGACAATTAAAGAGGCAATGGAGATTTCGCTATTAAAAAAGCTGACCCACAAAGGGATGCCTGCAAAAATAGCAACCACGATGCCTGCGCATAAATAGCCTGTGGCTATGAAGATGCCCAAGCGGAGCAATTGTTCGTTAGATGGCATTACTTTCACCATGGAGCTGTAAGGATCTCAAGTAGCCAGTGACACTAAGCCACAGAAAAACGCGAGGGGAAAGGAGTACAGATGGCTAGACAATAGGGGCGGCACAAGGGGAGATCATACAGCTTGGTCGTCCGAACTGAGCATAACTTACTGACCCATATTCTCAAGTAAGTAAAGAGGCTTAGTACGAAGAATCTGGAGCTTAAGCTTATCAGCTCGTTGTTAGTTTCAAAAAAAATATCAATACGCCAAATACCTCACCTCACAAGGAGGAGGGCTCCTACAGTACTTTCTTTAGAGTACTAATTAAACGCTAACTCTAGTTAAGGCTTGAAATTTGGCTCACTTTAATCATAGCGCAACTTAAAGTGCACTTTAATCGGATTTTTTCTCTCCTCAAGTTTAAGTTAGAGCAAGAGATCTCAAGTAAGGAGAGCTTAATTTTTCAAGGCTGGTTTATCTATGAGATATGCACAAAGCACGTGCATTTAAAGCACGCTATGGTAGTGGTGCATAGCTGCTTAATAAGCAAGAAATATCAAGTTGCTTGCATAGGGGGCAAAAATAATTGGTCGTACAAGTAGTGCTTTTGCAAGGTGGTGCAAACTTATGGAAGTAGTGTCATAATACAGCTTAATTAATTGGCTATGGTTCACATGGGAGCACTGCATTATGAAATTAGCGGAGGCCTTACA
>Oklahoma_p2__coassemble_1025_pt1 | contig 19063 bp, 14 predicted proteins | sample Oklahoma_p2__metabat2_high_PE_034 | metagenome-assembled genome bin Oklahoma_p2 | reverse complement strand
GCATATCAGAATCAGCTTGGTTCCCTATGAGTCAACGGACTCATAGGTATCTTACCGTTAAATGGACATATTAGAGATAAAAAAAGCCGAGTTGTAGCTCGGCTTTGAAAATATGGAGTATTTTAAATCTATAAAATTAACGAATGTTGAGGATGCTGTCCATTACAGTATTGTTGGTCTGTAAGGATTGAGCATTAGCCTGGTAGTTACGCTGAGCAGTAATGAGCTCAACTAACTCAGAGGTCAAATCAACATTGGAGAGCTCTAAATTAGAGCCCTTGATGGAGCCAGCAGAACCAGTATTGGCTTCCTTGGCAATAGCCTCACCAGAGCTATTAGATTGCTTCCATTGGGTATCGCCAATCTTTAAGAGACCTTGGGTATTAGCAAAGTCTGCCATGGCTACCTTACCGATAGAATAAAGTAAGCCGTTGGAGTACTCACATTGGATAATGCCGTTTTCGTCAACGGACATGCCAGTTAAGATACCAGTGGCATAGCCATCGTTAGTAGGAGCACCAGTTACTTGGAAGTTAGAAGAACCATACTGGGTAGCAGCAAATTGAATATTAACGTTCTGTAATGGATCTACGCCCTGACCAATGGAGGTGTGTAAAGAACCATTGCCCTTGAAGTAAGGAGCCTTGTCTTGACCATCTTTTTCAAAGGTACGGTCGAAGTATTTGTCACCAATGGTACCAGCATCTGCACCGCCAGCAGCAGTATTCATGCCAGGGACACCGAATAATTGGGTACGTAAGCTGTTAGTGCCTAACTTGCCATCGGCTGCTAATGGGTTTACAAGCTCAATTTTGGATGGGATTTGCTTTTTGAACTCACCATTTGGCTCAAAGACTACTTGGAAGCCAAAGAAATTAGAACCACCTACAGAAGAGGAGCCAGTAGAGCTAATAACAACTGGGTTTTCGCCATTTTGAGCTGCTACGTCAACTGGGGTGCCATCAACAAATGGAATGACATTCCATACAGTATTGTTAGAACCTGGAGCATCTGGACCAGTCTTGATCATGTAGTAGGTCAAGGTATGGGCACGACCTAAAGAGTCATGAATGGTCTGAGAGGTAGAGGCTTGGAAAGTCTTAGAATCTTTTGGATCGAAATTGGTGATGTAGTGTCTAAACTGATCTGCACCAAGAGTGCCATCAGGCTTAGCTGCGCCTAAAGTACCATCATTTTTACGAACAATACCGTACTGGAGCTTATCGGCAGTAAGCTCTTTAGGATCGATTTTGCCGTCCCATGGATCTGGGTTTACATCGCTGAACTTGATTGGGTCTTTGTCGGCAGGGAGGTTGACGCCGATGCCGATGTTTTGGGACATCTTTGGAGCGCCAGTGTCAGATGGTAACTGGAGCTTCTTGGTGCCGTTTAAGTCTAAGGAGGTGGCAGTGCCGTCGTCGTTTACGTCCCAGCCTTGGAGGTAATCGCCTTGGGCAGTTACGATAAAGCCTTCCTTATCAACTTGGAATGCACCATTACGAGTAAAGGATAAAGAGTCGCTGCCATTGCCTTTTAAGACAAAGAAGCCATTGCCTTGAATGGCCATATCTAAAGGATTGCCAGTATCGCCAGAGAGGGTACCTTGGGTAAATTGCTGGGAGACAACGCTATTGACTACACCCATACCAGAGGCAGTCTTAGAATTTGAGTAAATGCTGTTTGCGTAGATATCGGCAAACTCAGCACGGGACTTCTTAAAGCCGTAGGAATTAGTATTCGCAATATTATTTGAGGTGACATCAATGTGTTTTTGCGAGTTCTTGATGCCGCTAACGGAAATGCCAAACATTTTAAAATACTCCAATAAATAATGTGCTACCAAGCTAAACCCAAGGTAAGCAGTGCTCTTACTTGCTTGATACTATCTGGGTTTTAGTAGACAGACAGCGCTGTGGCTGTAAAAATGATATTTCTCGTTATCAAAGTATATGCAAAACAGGTGCCAATAGTGCCTAGCACCAGTTTAAGCTAGACAAGAGACGTCCGTACGCCTTTTACAAGCCATCTTTCTTTAATCCTAAGCTTCACCTCATGCCCAGAGATAGGCAAAACTTGCCATCTCCATTAAGCCCAGACCTGAAGCAAGCGAGCCTAGCCTCAAGGGCAGTAATATCCAAGCTTAAGCCAGCCTGACAAGCTGAGGCCTATTACCTGCTAGGATACATGTGCTAGCAGGGAGGCTAAGCTTAGATGAGCTGTGGTGGCGTGGCTGTGATGTTTGATGGAAGTATGGAGGTGCATGGCACAGCTTGAGCGGTGCTTAGTTTAATGCGCAGGTGGCTAAATAGTAGCCAAGCGCATGGAGCTTTTAGATGCGGCTAGGTGATTTTAAGGAGAAGTGGGCTTGGAAGGAGGCTTGAAGCATATAAAAAAGGCAGCCCGAGGAAAGGGCCGCCCTTTGAGGAGTTTACCAAGAGTCGTTGGACTCTTAGTATTGTGAGGAATCTGCATTGTATCAAAAATGGCCCTAGAGCTGCCTGTACATGAGCATTTTTAGCTAAAAAAGTGTAGCTAGGCAGGAGGGCCGTCTATTGAGGGCGCTGCTTATTTGGCAGGAGCTACCTTGTCGGTTGAATCCTTTGCAAGAGCATCTGGCTGTGCCTTGCTCTCAGCTTGAGTCTCGGACTGCTCTAAAGTCTGTGGCTTGGTGTCGTTAACTGGGCTTTCAAAGGCAGCAGAGGCCTTGTGGTAAGCGGCAGCGGCAGCGGCGGCAGCTTCTTCTGGGGTACGGAGCTTATTAGTACGGATAAGCTCACGATGGCTCTCAGCGAGCTCAGCTGGTAGCTTGACCATTAAGGAGGCAATAATGGCAATTACGATTAAGCCACTCATCATTAAGAAGGTCATGTTGTAAGAGCCAAAGATAAAGGCAGCTGCATAACCAAAGAGTGAGCCTAAACCAAAGCCTAAGTATAAGAGGCCGTAGTTCTTAGCTAAATTGCGAATACCAAAGAAGTCACTAATGATAGATGGGTAGATAGTTAAAGTACCACCAAAGGAGAAAGCTACCAAAGCTACAGCTGCAAAGAAGAGGGTAGGGGTTAGCGGTACTAACACAAACATTAAGATAGCTACCAAAGATAAGCACTGATCAAAGGTAATCAAGCGAATACGTGGCAGACGATCAGAGAGCATACCCATAACCAAGCGGCCTAAGATATTGGCAATGGCTACAACGCTTACGGCAGTGGCTGCTTCTGTTAAGGACATATCTAACAGGGCAGTACCTAAGTTGGAGGCTACACCGATGATATAGAGACCTACCATGCAGTCAATAAAGAACATGATAGATAAGAGCCAGTATGGCAAGGTGCGGATAGCGCTGTGTAAGTCATACTCACGCTTGGAGTTATTGCCACTGACAACCGACTCTTGCTGCATAGCATCGTAAATTAAGATGCAGCCAAAGGTCACGATAATGGCAGTAGAGACACCCCAAGTTAATAAGGCAGTAGTTAAGTCGTAATTGGAGAGTAAGTAGCTATCGACGCTCTTATAGACTAAAGAGCCTAAGCCATAAGCACCAATACATAAAGCTGAAACTAAGCCCTTGTGATTAGGGAAGAACTTTACGCAATTGGTCAAAACTAACATATAGCCTAAACCATCACCAAAGCCTAATAAGACACCTGCACTTAAGTAGAGTACTACTAAGTTAGGAGCAAAGGCAGCTAAGAGCAGACCTAAGCCACAGCAGACGGCGCTTAGCGCTACGACATTTTGCATACCAATGCGTAACTTTAAAAAGCCTGAGCTGGAGCTACCAATGGCTAAGAACAAAGTCATGATACCAAAGGTAAACGCGATAGCACTAATGTCTAATTCGTATTTTTCACTTAAAGGTAAGTTAAACAAAGACCAGGCATATACTGAGCCTAGTGCTAAGAGTACTAAAAGCGATCCAATAAGGGTCTTAATCTTAACCATAATCAGACTTTCTCCTGCCCATCTTGCTCTTACAGGGCACTGCTAGATAGAGTATGTTAGTTGTCCTTGTGCTAGCGAGCAATTAGGCTCGCCCTCATTGCGCTACATATTGTACGCAAAATAGCTAATAAATCTTATCACCTGCAAAAACTTAAGTAAGTGTGACTAAGTTCACAAAAAATCAATCACCGTCCCCTACCTATAAATGGCATTTATCTAGGCTTTATGCCTCTTACCAGCCCGCGATTTTCTTAGTGATAAAGCGCGCGCCGCCGCATTGATAATGCGCCTTTTCCATCATCCTGTCTCTCATGTCTTGGCTCTCTCCTTGAGACCTTGTCCGCCACTTATAGCATAGCTCCCCAGAGCTCAAGCCTGCCTGCCAAGAGCAAGGGGAATGCTAAGCTCTAGTATGAGCTTTTAATAGGGAGGGTACTAGAATATAAAGCAAGGCTTGATATGCATGGCATCCAATGAGAGGAAAGGTAGATAAATAAAAGGCCTTCCTGCGAGGCAGAGAGGCCTTTAATAATCTAAATTGCAAATATATTAGGGATAGTCTTTGTTAACCTAACATAGAGAGAGCTAATTGAGGACGAGTATTAGCTTGCATGAGCATAGAGGCAGCAGCCTGTTGGATAATGCTCTGCTGGCTTAAGTTAGCGCTCTCTTCAGCAAAATCGGCATCACGGATACGGGAGCGTGCATCGGCTTGGTTGGCAGCAACGTTAGCTTGGTTGCGGATAGATGACTCCAATCGATTTTGAATTGCGCCCAAGTCGGAGCGTTGAGAGTCTACCTTGGCAATCAAGGTATCCATAAGAGTAATAGTCTCTTTTGCACCGCTGGCAGTGGAGAATAAGAAACCCTTGGCAGCGTCTGCCCATGCCTTATCGTTTACATCCTTGGCCATAGCAGAGAAGATAAAGTTGCCTACATCAAAAGCGATTTGATCGCCATTATTGGCGCCTACCTGTAAGGTAATCTTACCGCCCTTAGAGCCGTTTTGGGCATTACCATTACCGCCAGAGAAGTAGATGGCACTCTTAGTATTACCCATTAAGATGGTCTTGCCACCGAACTTGGTTTGCTTAGCAATACGGGTAATTTCAGCAGATAAAGAGTCGGCTTCTTTCTTTAAAGCAGTACGGTCTTCTAAAGTATTGGTACCGTTAGCGGCTTGAACAGCAAGGGTACGAATCTTTTGGAGCATGTTGGTGGTTTCGTCTAAGGCACCTTCAACGGTTTGGGCAAAGGCGATACCATCGTTAGTATTACGATTGCCTTGATTTAAACCATTGATTTGTGTGGTGAGACGATCGGCAATTTGCAGACCAGCAGCGTCATCTTTAGCAGAGTTGATGCGCAGGCCAGAACTTAGGCGCTGGTAGGTGGTAGTTAAGCTGTTTTGGACGTTGTTTAAGCTTCTACGACCGTGTAAGGAGCTCACATTAGTATTAACATAAATTGCCATAACTCAATCCTCATTAATTAGGGTTTTGGTATTACGGCATGTTAGATGAGCAAGATTGTTGGCATGCCGTTAAGCTGTTCTTGCTTTATATATCAGCATTTTGAGCTAAAAAATTTAATGATTTTTTTCATATATTGATAAGTATGACTGTGACGCCAATGTAAGCCCTTACATAGATATAAAATGTGATACCTATTTGTTTTTTGCAAAATGCAGCTCTGGTGAGCTCATAGTGATGGCAAGAGGAGCGGGCGCTTTAGAGAGAATGGAAGGCCCGCTTTCTTGTAAGGAGAGGGAGCGGGCGCTATATGGGTTACTCGATGTTTTCGGCAGGGATTTTGTGCTTGCGCTCGGAGAGGTGTTTGCCTAAGGAGTCTAGGGCGTTTTTGCCTGCGATTAAGAAGGCGAGCACAAAGAAGCCGCCAGGAGGCAAGATGGCAATGAGCATAGAGAAGTCAGAGTCATAAAAATGAGCCTCTAAGCTCTGAGCCCATGGACCTAAGATATCAGCAGCTCCCACAAAGAAAGTACCATTACCGATAATTTCACGAATGGAGCCTAAGGCAAAGAGCACCAAGGTAAAGCCAATACCACAGGCAATGGCATCGACAGTGGAGCGCAACAAATTATTTTTGCCTGCAAAGGCCTCAGCTCGTCCCATGATAATGCAGTTAGTCACAATCAAAGCCAAGTAAATACCCAATTGCTGATATAAGGCAGGGTAATAGGCTTCAATTTCAAAGCGCACTACAGTTACTAGTGATGCAATGATCACCACATAAATAGGGATACGCACCTCTGGGATAATGATCTTACGAATAATGGAGATCACCATAGAGCTCAAGACCATGACCAAGATAGTGGCAATACCCAAGCCCAAGGCATTGGCAGCTGAAGTGGTAACTGCCAGCAGTGGGCACATGCCTAATAATTGGCATAAACCTGGATTATCTTTCCAAATGCCCTTAATGAAGATTTCCCATAAAGAGCTTTGTTTTGGCTTGACCGCACTTGGGTCTAAAGCTCCTTCAACCGTAATTTTATCGCTCATGCAATTACTTCCTTATTAAATGGCTATTTAGCTCTAGGGCAGTCAGGTAATAAGCTTAGCTCAGTAGAGTTCATGACCTCTAAAAAGTCCTTGGTGGCCAGTACAATAGCGCGGGAAGTGACGGTCGCACCTGTAATATAGTCAAAGTCACCATTGAATTTCTTGACGTCCCAATTGACCTCATGCAAGGCTAAATTATCGAATTGATCTAAATAATTGCCCTTACGGCGCTCAACCTTATCACCAATACCAGGAGTTTCACGGCTGAGCTGAATATCAATCTTAGTAATACGGCCGCTATTATCCATACCGCCGATTAAGATTAAAGGATTAGAGTAGCCACGGCTCGTAGAGTAGCTGGAGATAAAGCCCAAAGTTTTGCCGCTTTCATCGGTAGCAATATAGGCTTTCATATTATTGCCAATGCGCTTATCGCTCAAAAGCTTGCACTGATAGCTAATCTTACCTTGAGCTTTAGACTTAATATCAGGCAACAAGGTATCAATTAATCTTTGCTCGTTTAAGGCGCGATTTTTTTCAATAAAAGGCGCTGTATCTTGCTCAGCTAAGAGCACGCCTGCGGTGCACAAGAGCGCTACTACAGAGAGAATAAGGCCAGAGAAGATGGCACGCGCATTAGGATTAGACTTAAACATTAATCAAGGCCTCCTGGACGGTAGCCAATACCAAAAGGACGACGCTTAGTCATCACATCCATTAGTGGAGCTAAGCAGTTGCCTAACATGACAGCAAAAGCCACTGAGTCTGAATAGCTACCATGGACACGAATGACAATTACCAATAGACCGATAATAGCCGACAGTAAGATTCTGCCCTTAAAGGTGCCGCAAGTGGTTACAGGATCGGTAATGATATAAAAGGCACCGAGCATAGTACCGCCCATTACCAAGTGCTCTAGCACATTGATGGTGGCACTTGGATCGAGGTGATACCAAGCAGCACTGGCGACAGCCATCGCACCTAAGAAAGCTAAAGGCACTTGAAAGTGAATTACGCGAGTTAAGATTAAAGCCAGACCACCTAAAGCATAAGCTGCGGCTAAATAGACATAGGCCATAAAGCTTGGGCTCATGAGATCCACGGGTAGATGATTGCTCACTCCACCTGCTTTACGCGCGGTCTTAATACTCTCTAAGTAAGTAGCACCTGTAATACCATCGGTAGTTAAGTGGCCATTTAAAATCGCCTCAGGAGAGTAATTGAGCATAGGCTCATCTTGGTGTCCCTCTTGATTGTGCTTAGCATCTTGAGCTAAAGACAAGGCCTTAGACTTTTCAAGGGCAGCCTCTTGCTCATTGATACGATTGAGCTCTTTAATCTCATCAATCAAGACTACAGGATCTTCGCCTAAGACAATGACATCAAAGGAGCGCATTGGGCTAGCCACACTGATGGCATTAGGGGTGGGAGTGATCCAAGTACTATAGAATACGCCAGGGGCGGAAATTACCAAAAAGATAAAGCCCGACATGGCTGGATTAAAGAGGTTTTGCCCCAAGCCACCAAAGCACTCACGCACCAACAGCATGGCAAATAAGGTGGCAATTAAGGTGTAATACCAAGGTAGCAGCTGAGGTAGGGTAAGAGCTAACAGCAGCGCAGTTACTAAACCTGATGGATCTTTAAGCGCGCGCTTTACTGAGCGCAAACGCATTAAGGCCACTAAGACCTGACAGATTAAGGCAGTAAGACCTGCAATGACAAATTGGATTAAGGTTCCAAAGCCAAAGAAATAGGTCATGACTGCCAAAGCAGGGATTAAAGACATGATCACAATGAGCATAATCTTTTCGGTGCTCATTGGAGCATGCAAATGAGGTGCAGGCTCAATACCTAGATTTTGCTTAGCACTTTGTTCCGTAATTTGCATTGCTATTTTCCTGTAGGACTTGCTGCATTTTGCTCACTTTCTTCACTAAGCGGAGCTACGTAATTTGGGTTCTTTAAAGCCGAAGGCAATTGATTTTTATCTTGCTCTTGTTCCTCAGGGGCATATAAATAAGAGCGGGTCTTAGGCTTGCTCTCAGGAATATACACACCTTCGGCTGGTGGGTTTTCCACCTTATCCATATTTAAAGGACGTTCTGGCAGTTCTTGCCAGTGAACAATCTCAGGAGCATGCTTAGGGGCGCCGCCACGGCGCAATGCATAAGGCAAGACCTCTTGATTTTCATTGTTCTCATAATCAGTATGACTGCTGCGGTTAGCAGAGCTAGCGACGCTTACAGCCATGCTACGGCCTTGAGCTTGGCGCTCTTTAATCATACTGGTAGTGCCGCCTTGGGCCATCATGGCAGCGACTAACATGCCATCCTTGCTCTGGCTCATCATGGCATTGGCCTTATCCTTAGGACTGACGCTCTGTAAGCCTTTAATGGACTTAATGGACATAGTGCACTCACTAGATGGGTTAGCCATATTAGGATTAGCTACCAAGTTTAAGTCCTTAACTGGCTTAAAGGCACTAGCTTTAGCATTTTCATTACTTGCAGCAGCTTGTGGTGCTAGAGCGTCCCCTTGGCTGGCAGCTAAGGCCGCACGCTTGGCCGCAGCGCGCTCACGAGCCTCAGCAACGCGTTGGGCGCGTTGCTTTTCGAGCTCCTCAGGACTTAATTTAGCATCGGCTTCTTGCTGGAGTTTGGCTCGAGCTAGAGCGGCCTCACGGCGCTTTTGACGCTTAATTTCTTCTTGGGCTAAGCGTTCATTACGGGCAGCAATACGCTCTTGGGCTCTTTGATTGCGCTTTTGATTGTCATCAAGTAAACGCAAAATCGCCTTTTCTTTTCTAAATTGAGCAGTAAGGGTAATGCGGGATGGGCAGACATAAGAGCAGCAACCACACTCAGTACAATCCATCATGCCGCAGCTACTGGTCTTTTTATGCTGACCTGCTTTAGATAGAGCATAGAGCTGATATGGCACTAGGCGGCTTGGGCAGACGCGGGCACAACGACCACAGCGAATGCAGTTCATTGACTCTGGCTGCTCGTCTAATTCCTTATAAGAAGGTACATAGACGCAAGTGGCGCTCTTAGTAATCGGCACATCAATGCTAGGGAGGGTAAAGCCCATGAAAGGACCACCCAAGATAATGCGTTGACGACGTTCAGGCTTTAGCTTATAAGAGTTGAGCACAAAGCGTACTGAGGTGCCCAAGCGCACTAAGGCATTACCATTACGCCCTAAGGTTTGGCCATCGACAGTAATCACGCGCTTAATGAGTGGAATACCATCAATTACAGCTTGCTTAATGGCAAAGACAGTTTCGACATTATCAACCACAATGCCACATTCTGAGGTGTGCTCGCTATACGGGATTTCAATACCAGTACAAATCTTAATTAAGTTACGGGCAGCACCTGATGGATATAAGGTTGGAATGGTACGCACCATCACATCTTCAGCCACGGCTTCTTTCATGGCCTTGATAGCATTAGGCTTATTGTCTTCAATGGCGACAATAATGGCCTTAGGCTTAAGAATATGGCGTACGACTTCAATACCTTGGGCAATTTCCACGGCGCGCTCTTGCATGAGACGATCATCGCAAGTGGCTACAGGCTCACATTCAGCACCATTGACAATAAAGATATTGCAATCACCCTTGGCGTCCTCTACGGCAGCACCAATCTTAGCGGCAGTTTGGAATTGCGCACCGCCTAAGCCTTCGACACCAAAGGCACGAATGCGCTCTAAGATCTCCTTAGGATCGCGCTCTTTCCAATCGGCCATAGGTTCGTCAGGAACTTTTTCATCTAAGCCATCAGGCTTAATGGTGATGCATCGGCCTAAGAAACCTGATGGATGAGGCAAGACCTGCATACCAATGCCTATGATTTCACCTGAGGTGGAGGCATGCAAAGGCACATTACGCTTGCCCCCTGGAATAGTCAGGGGCTGACCTGCCTTAACGCGCTCGCCTACGCGCACCAAGATCTGGCCACCTTCGCCTAAGTGACGGTCTAAGGGCAAGGTAATTAAAGAAGGAATAGCGAGCTCTTCAATGGCGCTTTGGGAAGTGCTCTTACGCTCTAAAGGCTTGATACCTCCAAAGAAGCTCCATAGCTTACCTTGGAAGATTTTTTCCAATTGTTTTGAGAATGGCATTAGTTTGATCCCTTAAAGCGAATATTAGGAAGCTCCCAATTAAAATTGGCTACAGTTGGTTCTAAACGAACCATTTCAATGCACTTGGCAGGGCATGAAGCTACACACTCATTACAACCAATGCATTCATTTGCAATTACTGAGTGAGGATTGCGTACACTGCCTTTAATGGCATCGACAGGGCAATGACGGACACACTTGGTGCATCCTGTACAGAGGCTCTCGTGAATAATGGCTACGGTGCGTGGGGTAAAGATAGCATCATCGTTCTCATCTACAGGAGCGCTAATACCTAAAATGCCAGCTAAGGTGTCTATAGTGTCTTGACCACCAGGAGTGCACTTATTGCAAGCGGCAGTGCCATTGGCCAGCGCCTCAGCATAAGCTTTACATCCAGGGTAGCCACATTGGGCACATTGGGCCCCTGGCAGAGCCTTTTCGAGCTTTTGGACAAGCTCATCTTGTTCGTTGCCCCCTTTAGAGCGGGCTAAGATGGATAACACTACGCCTAAGACAAATAAAGCTAGTGCTCCATAAATTAAAAACTCAAGTGCGTTGGAATTGATATTCACAAGCCGACCTCGTTTTGTAAAAAACTAAGAGAGGAATTAGTAAAGAGAGATGAACCCCAAGCTCGCTAGCTAACTTGGTCTTTAAGCGCTTTTAGACGCTACTGCCTGTAAAGCCTGCAAAGCCCATAAAAGCTAAAGACATTAAACCTGCGCTAATTAAGGCAATGGCGGTACCTTTAAATGGCTCTGGGACATCATTTAAGGCCAAGCGCTCACGCATGGCAGCAAAGAGTGTTAGTACCAAGGTAAAACCAGCCCCTGCGCCTAAGGCATACACTAAACCATTGACAAGCGAGTGATGAAGAGAGGTATTGAGCAGTACCAAGCCTAATACAATACAATTGGTAGTAATTAAAGGCAGGTAGATACCTAAGGCTTGATAGAGATTATAAGAAGTTTTGCGAATTAAGATTTCTACTAACTGTACGGCTACTGCAATGATGATAATATCGACAATTAAGTCTAAAGAAGTAAGACCTAAAGGGCTGAGTACATAATTATTAGCCAAGGTACAAATCAAGGCCGAGAGTACGAGCACAAAAGTAGTGGCTCCTCCCATACCTAAAGCAGCTGAAAGCTGGTTAGATACGCCAATGAAAGGACAAATACCTAAAAAGCGCACTAAGACAAAATTGTTGACAATAGCAGCGCTAAAAAAGAGGATTAATGCATCAATCATAATAATATTAGCGCGGAAAACCCTGTCTTTAGACAGGGGAGGAAGCGCCCTCCTTTTTGATTTCAGTTAAAAATGTTTTTCTCTTTTCGATAAGCTTAAGTTTTTTAGTAGTGATTTATTAACATCAGCGCCTTATCTTTCGTGAAGAGATTGAAATATCAGCCTAGGGCAAAACAATGAAGCGCCATGAGTTCATTAATCTTGGCTGTAAGCGCTAAGCGTATGACTTGAGAAAAAAACAATGCAGGCCTTGCAGCACTACCCACAGCAATATTTAAGTGTAAATGGCCTGATAAGTGTACCTATAGCAAAAGACAGAACGCATAGCCTCTGCCCTTTGCGATGGATACAAGTCTCAAGCGGGCTCATTTTACTGCAAATACGCTTTTTTAGCTAATTGCTCGACCTAAGTTGCTTATTTTGCGCAAGTGATAAGCCCCTGCATAAAGCTTGATGCTAAGCCACTTATCTGTGTCTAGATAAGACCCATCTTAAGCTCTAAGTATGCATATCTTGCGATGTATTTCAGTTCCGCGCCCTCTCTTAAGTTGCCTAAAGCTAACTAAGCGGCGCACTCTGTTCTCTAACTTAATAAGCTTAGATACGATAAAATCCCGCAAATGATAGAAAACTCAACTGATAAGCTAAGATAATGGGAGCCAAGCTTATACCTAACGATGCTACCTCCCAAGGAGAGCTTGGGCTATTATTAGCAAGGTCAGTCACAAGACCTATAGCAACTAAAAACAACTGAGGAAATTATGGCTCCATCTAAAACCAATACTGCTACTACAAAGACCAAGGAACAGGCTAGCGCCGCGTTAGCCTCAGCTCCAGATACTAAGATCACCAAGGCCAATCATAGTACAGGAAAGAGCGTCGTGGTAGAGCCAAGTGCACTGAAGGGTAAAGCTAAGGTAAGCAAAGAAAAAGCCGTACCACGTTTTGCTGTGCCTTCTGATGGTATTGAGGCGCAATTTAAAGATATTACCTTGCTCAATAAGGCCGAGCGCGATGAGCTCATGCATTTGTTACAACAGCAAAACCCTAATCCTAAGAGTGAGCTTATCTTTCACAATAATTTTGAGCTCTTATGTGCCGTGGTCTTATCAGCTCAAGCTACTGACATATCCGTAAATAAAGCAACCCCTGAATTGTTTAAGGCTGCCCCTGATGCCAAGAGTATGGCTGCGCTTGGTGCTGAGGGCATTGCACCTTTTATTCAAAGTATTGGTCTGTGGAAAAATAAGGCCAAGTTCTTGGCTCAATTATCAGCCGTGCTGGTTGAAAAGTACCAAGGACAAGTACCTGGTACTTTTGAGCAGCTAGTAGCCCTGCCAGGTGTGGGCTCCAAGACTGCCAAGGTAGTTTTAAATGTAGCCTTTGGCGAGCCTTGTATTGCTGTCGATACCCATATTTATCGTGTTGCTAACCGTACTGGTCTGTGTTTAGGTAAGTGCCCTGGTCAGGTAGAAGAGCGTATTGCTTCTTTAATTGCTGAGCCTTATTTAAAAGATGCCCATCACTATCTCTTATTACACGGTCGTTATAATTGCACCGCCCAGCGCTTTGAGAACCATTGTGCTAAGTGCGTCATTGCCAAGTACTGCAAGCACAATTACGAGCCTAAGCAAAAATAATAAAATACCAAAGCTAAGTCCCTTGCAGCCAAGGCACCATTGCCAGATGCCTTCAAGGGGCTGTAAGCCCTCCAACTCTTAGCGTGCCCCAGTATCCATACAAGGTTAGCTTCTTAGTACCTCACAATCATCTTATTCCATGCCTCTTGTTTAGTAAGATATCTTAAGTTGTAAGGGAGGGGGATGGAGTAGAAATTTATCCATTGAATGCATCGTGATTCAAATAGAGTGTATTGGAAAAGGAAGGCAAAATTGACTTGCTTGGCAGCACAAATGCCTGTTTTAAGCCATTGTAATCTTGGATTAACCATGATATTGGCAAAACGAGACTGATCTTTTGAGGCGTGATGAAATTTGGTTTGCTGATAAGAGAGAAGGTGAGGCAGAAATATACTCATCTAAATGAGTTTAAGGAGTAGCGCAGCGCTGATGGTAATTACAACCCAAGGCGTACTTATGGGGATAAGGTGCGGAGCTTGCTATAAGGAACTTGTCAGGTGCTTGGCAATAAAAAGGGTAGAGATTGTTTAGGTCTCCACCCTCGTAGCTGATTAAATGTTTGCGCTTGGCAATAAATGTTGTTTTTAGGCCTTAGCCATCTTAAATGGGATATGGGTAGCTGGAGTGATGTTCTTTTCAAACTCAGCTACTAAGTCGTGCTCATCGCTGTTTGTGATCTTAACTTGGAGCAGGTCACCTTCGCGTACGCGGACATTCTCAGGTAACTCTTCGATAGTTACGATACCGTCGATATCTGGAGCCTCGTACTTGGTTCGACCAATGATTAAGCCCTCTTCAGTGACAGTATCGACCAGCATCTCATAGCTCTTGCCAACGCGCTCTGCTAACTTTTGAGCTGAGACTTGAGCTTGGGCCTCCATGACTAAGCGGGCACGCTCTTGACGTACTTCCTCTGGAATTACGCCGTCATACTCATTAGCTTGAGCTCCTTCTACGTCAGAGTATGGGAAGGTACCTACTCTATCTAAGCGGGCCTTTTTAATAAAGTCTAAGAGCTTTTCAAAGTCTTGCTCAGTTTCACCAGGGAAGCCTGTAATGATATTGGAGCGAATGGCTAAATCAGGGCAGAGATCACGCCATTGCATAATGCGCTCATAGGTACGCTCAATATTGCCAGGACGCTTCATGAGGCGTAGCACATTTTCACTGGCGTGCTGGAGTGGCATATCCAAGTAAGGCAAGATAATGCCTTCTTTCATAAAGGTAATGAGCTCATCTACGATCTTGCTTGGGTAGACATAGTGCAATCTAAACCATGGGCGTGGTTGTACTGTGGCTAAGCTCTCACAGAGCTTTAATAAATTGGTGTCATCTTTAAGATCGCCACCGTAATCGGAGGTGTCTTGGGAGATGATCATAATTTCCTTGACGCCACGGGCGCTTAAATCATTAGCTTCGGCAATGATATTAGCAATTGGACGGGATCTTAAAGTACCACGTAAATCAGGAATAATGCAAAAAGCGCACTTGTGACGGCAGCCCTCGGCTACTTTTAAGTAGCTATAGTGCTTAGGAGTTAAGAGCACGCCTGAGGCAGGAACGCTTTGACGGGCAATAGCTGGTGGCTCACCTACTAAGCGCTCTACGGCACGTAAGACAGCAGCACGACGGCCAGGGCCAATCACATCAGCTACATCAGGGTACTCAGCTAAGACTTTTTCCTTTTGGGCACCCATACAGCCCATAACTACTACTTGCTGGCATTGCTGCTTGGCATCGTAAATGGCATCAAAGGATTCCTCGACAGCAGGCTCAATAAAGCCACAGGTATTGACCAAGACTAAGTCGGCGTTTTGGAAGTCATTTTCTAAGCGATAGCCCTTGGCTAACAAAACCGAAATCAAGCGCTGAGAATCAACTAGGTTTTTAGGACAACCCAAGGACACCACGCCTACACGTGGCACATGATCTAAATGTGGCTTTGATTGGTCGTTTTTAATAGCCATTAACTTATTCCTCAAAATAGGTAGTAGCGGTGCTCAATACGCACCATGGGGCTTTAACAAATTGGTATGTATATTTTTATCTAGCGCAAAAACAAGGCACTGCCTATCAGGTAGTGCCTTATGTTCATCAAGCTTGATGCTTGCAGTGCTTTTGGCTAGGGCGCTTAATTAGGCCTTGAAAGCTTGCTCTAAGTTAGGAACAACTTGCTTCTTACGGCTCATAACACCAGGCATCCACATCTTGTCAGATACGGTAGTGTTTAAGGCCTTGGCAATTAACTCGCCATTGTCAGAGCACATTAAGAGCTCGGAGCCCTCTTCCATAATGTCGGTAACTACTAATAAAGCAGAGTGACGGCCTTCGGACTTAACCTTATTTAATTCCTCTTGTAATTGAGCCTTTAACTCAGGGGTAACTAAGGATAAGGAAACTAATTCTAACTGACCGATACCAACCTTGGTGCCAGACATATCAAAGTCCTTGAAGTCACGGAAGATTAAGTCACGAGCGCTGGCGCCAGCTAAGTTGCTCTTAGCCTTGAACATTTCCATGCCTAAAGCTTGTAAGTCTTCAACACCAGCGATCTTAGCTAAATCGTAAGCAGCCTTCTTGTCGGCCTCAGTGCAGGTTGGGCTCTTGAATAAGACAGTGTCAGACAAGATAGCGCATAACATAGCACCAGCTAAGGATGGATTGATCTCTACATTGTAGTAGTCGTGTAACTCTTTGATTACGGTGTTGGAGCAGCCAACTGGCTTGATGGTAACTTCAACTGGGCTATCGGAGGTTACATCACCTAACTTGTGGTGGTCGATAATGCCGAGTAACTTGCACTTGGCAAAGTCATCTGGAGCTTGGGCTAAATCAGAATAGTCTACTAAGTAAACTTCCTGATCTGCTACAGAGGTAACAACCTCAGGAGCAGTTAAATTGAAGCGCTCTAAAACAAAAGCGGTCTCAGGAGCTGGAGTGCCTTGAGCAACTGGTTTAACGTCAATACCGCGTCCACGATATAAATTGGTGGCAGATAAAGCTGAAACGATAGAATCTGTGTCTGGGTTCTTGTGGCCCAATACTAATGCGGTCATGCGGAAAAAACTCCAAGAATATGTGTTTTTTGGAAAAACTATTAGAAATTAATAGCCATCAGGACCAAAGGTGCACTCATAACTTATAGCGCTACTAGATAGGAATCCTGAAATACAGTGCCATTCTAGCACACTAATAGATCCACTTTTGTCAGGCGGGCAAATTTTAGCAAAGTGAAAGCCTCATAAATTAGCCCTGCAAAAAATAATCACGCCTGTCAATCTATCTCAAAACTCCATCATACCTACAAGCGCTGCTCCATACCTATCAAGGTAGCAGCAGCGCTGAGCATTAAGAAAAAGGACTAAGTTGCCTCGTTTGAGGTATTTTCTTATCAGAGAAATGGCAAAATTTTTTTGATGGTTCGTAGCCTTGCATACTAACGAACAATCCTTAGCCCTAGGCTTTAGGGTTGCCGATAAATTATGGCTTTGCCTAAGCTTGGAGGGTTGTGGATTAGGCGATGGTAAGCTAGAGCACTGTTTCGGTTGTCGATACCTAATCAAGGCGGCATAATGCTATACTTTTGCTTATGATGTTGAAAGTTAAAAGTATGGGCTTGGCCTTCTGCGGTATGGCTATGCTCGCGCTTATTGATGTGCCGCAGTCTGTAATGCCTGAAGATTCCTGCCAGGTAGTCTCTTCTCGTGCCTTGAGTTTAATCTCTAGCGCTCATGCTGATGTGATTGCCCCGCAGGCTCCTCCTGAGCTGTCAGATACCCTAACTGATTTCCGTACCAAAAAGCAGCTGAGCGAAAAGGTCTATATTGAAGGCAAGGTCGATCCTCAAAATACTCTGAACGTCCCTGCTGTACCTGGGGATATTGAAGCTAAAGTCATGCGCTTGAGCTCATTGTACCAAGCTCAATATGAAATTGGGGTGCCACGCCATGGAGTCTCCATTGTGCGTTTTTACGATCTTAATGGCTATCCTATGGATATTGTCTCTATCCGTTTGGAAAATCAGGGCTTTTTAGCTGAGACTACTGCTGCCCCATCTGAGCTGATGATTCGCCAATTTCAAGGTGCTTCTACCACCTTAATGCAAGTACGCCTCAAGGGCATTAATAACAACTTTATTTTTACCTTAAAGCCTTTGGCTATAGTCAATCAGCAAAGCACAGTACGTACTTTAATCAACACCATCACTGTCAATTACTATGTAGACGGCACTAATTTTATCCAGCCTGTCCCTTATAAGTTTGGTCAGCCTAATCCAGCGGCCCAGCCTATTAATTACGATGCAGTCAACCACGAACAGCTAGAGCAAGATATGCTCAAGGCTATGAGCATTGCCATGCCCCTTAGCAAGGGCGAGCGCGATAGCAACAAGGCGCAGCTCCAAGAGCTTGTAGGTAAAAAGACAGACGCTCAAGATAAGCCGTAAACTAGCTTACCTTTAAATAAACTGAGCGGCACTCACCCTCAGCGCACTATCTCTTAGCACCAGAGAGCGCTATAGAGCTTACTGCGCTGAAGCTACCATCACAGGCACTAATGCGCCCCGCACAGCTAGGGAGGGGCTAATTAAAGTCATCTCGATCCTGCTTAGTGCCTGCAAGCAAGATTGCCTTAGCTAAACCCAAGCGCGCTCTTAACTTTGGTCATCAGGCTATGGGGCTTTTGGGGGGCTAAATCTTAGGGCCATGCATGCCTGAGCTTAAAGAGTGCTTAGGATAGGACAGCTCTTAAGCTCTGTGATTTAGGTGTGTCTCTCTGTACGAGTTAAGTATGAAGCTTAGACCCAAGGTCTTTTTTAGGGCTGGTTTCTTGATTCTGGCAGGGGAGCAAGCTGTGCGCTTAGCTCTAGGCTTGAGTAGATATGCTCACATAGCTGGAGCCTTAGGCACGAAATAATTTTGGGCTTAGTCATAGCTACTTAGGGAGCAGGGGGCTGTAGATGGCTTTTACTGGTTTTTATTGAGGAGGTCTTATGATGTGGGGCTTTAAAAAACTATGTTTAGTGGGCCTCATGGCTGTGGCCATAGGGGGCAGTATAGGTAGTGCTAAGAGTGCCTCCATGTCGTGTGAGGTAGAGGGGCATTGGCGTGATGTGGCTTATTTAGAGCCTCCGATGAAGCAATATGAGTCGTTAAAAAGCTGTATTGCTTGGACGGCCTATCAATTTAATTTGCCCGAAGAGCTCTTATACTCCATCTTGTATGTCGAGCGCGGCCCGCTCAATGGTAAATGCGGTACCAATAGAAATGGCACGCAGGACTGTGGCCCTTCTCAGATTAATGATGTGCGCTTAGGTGAGCTCAAGCAATTTAAGCTCACTAAAAAAGATATTCGCTCTAAGCCTTGCCATAACATCTGGGCTATGGGCTATTTAATCCGCCGTGAGATTGAAAAAGCCGATGGCAATATCTGGACAGGCGTTGGTAATTACCACTTCCACTATAGCGTCAATCAAAAAGTCCATGACCGCTATGTCGATAGAATCCGCCGCGCCTGGCAAACCTTAGTGACCACCACCTACAATTACTGCGTCGAAGGCGACTAGGCTTAATC
>Oklahoma_p2__coassemble_1011_pt1 | contig 19261 bp, 7 predicted proteins | sample Oklahoma_p2__metabat2_high_PE_034 | metagenome-assembled genome bin Oklahoma_p2 | reverse complement strand
GACAAAACTATTCTACAATACTGCTAAGTAAAATTAAGATGCGTCGGCCCTGGGCCCCTTGGGAGCAGGTGAGGCTCAAATGCTGTATGCTTGCTTAGTGAGCTTGCATATTTTAAGACTCCATATTTGATGGGCGCGCTGCTGCGTCAGCCCCTTAAGCTTAGGAGATCATATTATGAGGTGCGTTCTTTACAAGTTCAGTATTATTAAAAACCATATTGTGAGCGCTGGGCTTGCAGAGCTTAAGAGGCAGGCTCTTCTTTGAGATGCGCCTTGGGCGCAATGATTGTTCACCATGCTAAGAGTAGAGATGCGAGCGTAGGCAGGCTTTTACATGTGTATAGGCGGGGACTTTGGCACTAGCGATGCTCATATTGTACAATTAGATACATAGTAATATGCAAGCTAAGGGAGTTTGGCTTAGCTACTTATCAAGTATCAGTCCTAGCTTTCCACTAGCTATAATGATTTTCTAGATTGAGTCTTAGTTTAGGGCGCGCGCTCTAAAGGGATCTGAGGAGAGTGTATGGCTCTAGAGCAACATGATAACAGCAACAGAGCAAGTGATTTGCTCTTTCCTACTCCGTCCTCTGTTGAGGCTCAGCCTCACGAAGTTACAGCTCACATATCTTGTGCCTCCCAGAGTGAAGCTGCTGACTTTAGAGCTCCTAGTGTCGCGGATACTAGTAACTTGGGAGCAGCGCAAGGCGCGTTGGTCGATGAGACTGTAGAGCCAGAGCGCAAGGCTCATATGCTCTCGCGTTTGTTATTTGGTAAGGCCAGTTATGAGCTCATCAAGCATTATGTAGAGTTCAATGCTAATGAGAGTGCGGTGCAGGAGCGTTTGGAGTTAAGTGAGCAAGATGTAGAGTTTTATGTGCCTGCCTTAGGTCAATTTAATAGCACGGCTCCTTCGGTACGCTTGGCTTTAAATGCTACGGCCTTATGGCACCAGCGCTTAGCTCTATCAGACTCAAGCTACGGATCTGCTAAGGCCTTTAGCGCTGTAGATGACTATTACTTAGCTCAAGTTCTCTATAGCGCCCATAATGTGTCTTTAGCACCAGCTACCCAAGAGCAATTATTTGAGCTTAAGTCTGTAGCGCCTGATTATGCGCTTGCTTATCAGGTCTATGGTAAGTGGCAGGCTTACTCTTTAGGTAAGGACAGCGCCTTGCATGCTCAGCCTAATTTGTATATGCCCTCTAAAAGTAGCAAGGATGGTAGCTTTGCGCTAGGTTTAGGGATTATCTTGGCACAACCTTTAGGGGAGCTAAGTGATTTATTGCACCCTTATGCAAGTGTCCACAGCGCAGAGGACTTATTGGCTCGTTATGCCAAGGGCGCTAATGTGCACGACTCTAGATCTAGAAGTGAGCTTGGCTTGCCTTTAAATATCAGGCTAATTAGTGAGCAGGTCTCTTATGTAGATGATGAAGGTAAGCTTAGTACCAACTTTGCCTCTGTAGGCGAGCCTTTAGTGCCAGGCACGAAACGCCTTTTAGATCAAGCTAGTATTTGCAGGACCGTAATACCCGAGCCTTTGTCTGGGTGCTTGATGGCTAATTCTTGTAGACTAAATGCAGCTAATCCTAATAGCTTAGAGTGCTTGCTTACCAGCGCGCAAGAGGTAGGAGCGTGTGGCCCATTAGGCTGTGCTCAGGACTTGCCTTTGCGTGGTCACTTTAACTTACCAGATCGTAGTTATAAGGAGCCTGCTTGTTCTAGCGTCTATAGGCCTTGCTTTGTGCATGAGTATGTCGATTTAGAGCATTATCCTGTGCAGTGTTTATGGGGCTCTTATCAGGCCTTTATGCTCTATGCTTATTTAGGCCCGCTTTTAAGCGCGCAAGATCTGGTTTTCAAAGATGTAGCCATTGGCAATAAGATAGTGCCTTTAATGGTGCTAAGCCCTAAAGGAAAGCTCTTTGTCTGCCAATTATGCTCTGAAACTAACAAAGTTTTACTAGACTCTAATTTAAAGGATCGCAATTTATTGGCTCAAATTGAGCGCTTGAAGAGCCGCGCACAGGCCTTAAGTGATTATTTAAGTGAGCGTTTAGCAGGCGAGTTTAATGTCGAGCCACTTTTGATCTTAGATGATAGTTCAGTCTTTAAAGGCACTGCTTTCCTTACAAGTGAGCTTAAAAAATTAAGTGACCAGAAAGCAGAGTATCTGTGTAAGCTTCAGGGGCTTGAGACTGCTGATACCTTGGCTAAAAGCCTCAGTGCCGCCGAGCGTGAGTTCTATCAGCCCTATCTGTTTAATCAAACTATGGTGGGCCCTTTAAAGAAGCGCGCTCAGCAGTGCATTGCGGCCTTAGAGTATGAGTATTTAGCTGCCCAGTTTAGCTTATATGACTCCATAATCACTTCTAGTGTTCACCAGTGCCATTTCCTCTATGTAGATGACAGGGTGACTCGTGATTTAAGAGGCAGCCTAGATGGCATGTCTTTGTATAGCACCTATCTTAACTTAGAGGCTCCTAAAGGGAGCTTAAATTTAAAAACCTCAGTTCCTGAGCCTTGCGATGATGTTGCTAAGGACAATAGTCTAGGTGGCCGTAAGGCTAGGGTACAAGAACAGTCCAAGTCAGCAGTGCGCGCCTCCAGTCGCATGGCTTTCTTAAAGCGTCTTCAAGGCCACGTCAAAGACCCCGACCCTAAGATTAGCGCTGCCCTTGATAAAGCAGCTGCTCATGCAAGTAGGGAGGCAGGTAAGTTTAAGGCCTCGCAAGAGGCACTTTCTGAGAGTGCTTTGCTCTTGGCTACTTGGGGTGAGGATGGATCCTTGATACGTGCTTCCAAAGATAATGAGCAAATTCGCCTCTCAGCTGAGCATACTCGTCACTATTATGTACGCCCGTGTGAGAGTGAGGACTATTCCTGTCTGCCTGTAGCAGGTGATGCTGCCTTGGATAAAGAACTGCGCGAGCCTTATTTACTGATGGCGCCTTTAGAGTTTGATTTTAGTAAGGCACGCCCTTACAAGACCTTAACTTTAGAGGACGATCAGGCAGTTAATTTAGCTACTTTAGGGCTTAATATTAATGGTAATGAGCAACGTCCTGTAACTGACAGTCAATTATCTGCTTTAAGGGGAGCTTTGGAGAGTTTGCCAAGTAATTGCAAGCCTGTGGCAGGCTTAAGCTTGATTGTGTTGCCACGCAAGCTCTATGCTCAATACGCTTTAGATTATGCACGTGATCAAGTGCGCCTTAATTACCACAAGCTCTTACGCTCCATTAGTGAGCGCAGCCAAGCTGAGCTGCAAAGCATGAGCCTAGCGCACGAGCAGGCCCAGTATTTATTACAACGCTCGCAGGACTTTATTAACTATATTAGTCCCTATGAGTTAGTCTCTAGGGCCTATAAGCAAGCACAAGCGCTCTTACTTCAAGAGCAGCATAATGGACAAATAGCTAAGCTCTGCTCTGAGCAATTACTAGCCTTAGGCAAAAACAAGCTCAATAGCTGGAGCTTAAAAGAGAGCTTGGCGCGCTCTTTAGAGCAACAAGAGCACTTTGAGCGTACTTACAGTATTGATGAGCGTTTACTCAAAGCCGCTTCCCAAGAGCCCGAGCTTACCTATAACCAAGATAAATGGGAGCAGCGCAAGGATTTAGTAGGCATTGATATCTTAAATTACAAATATCTCTATAAGAGCGATAACGACTTTTTCCCTCATATGAGCTATCAAGAACTCTATGAGCAGGAAATGAGCTACTTAAAGCCTCAAGCGAGCTATCAAAAGTCCATTATCTCAGCTAAAAAGCACAATGCCATTGAGACCTTTAAGTCAGCTAAGTCCTTGGCAAAGCGCGGACGCAACAAGCAAGGCTCATAGCCCTATAGGCATAGGGCTTGGCGGTGAACAGCGCTTGTGTAATGTTTTTGTTTGGTAGTAGTGTTTTCACTTACTAAGGATGTAGTTGCATGAAAACTCAAAAGTCTAGGGGTACGCCTACCACTGCCCTCAAAATAGCTTCCCACCAGCTATCAGATGGCAAGACCATTGCTCTTGGCTCTTTAGCACAAGCAAAAGGCCATGCTAAGCTACCAGACTACCCTAGTGCAGAATGTGAGAGCTTGCACCCTGATGGTATCTGCCATGACTCTACAGAGGCTGCCTCTGTAGCAGACGATGACAATCTAGAGTACTTAGAGCCTCGCAAGGGGCGCACCATGAGTGTGGCAGCTCGTATGTCTTTTTTGGTCAATCGTGCCCACGGTACTAATAGCCGCGAGTATGCTATTTGCTCTGAGCACCAGACTCAAAAGCCACTCTTAGAGCGTTCTTTGCAGCTGGTGACTTTAAATGCTGAGCAAGTAGAAATAGTTACTTCCACTCAGCCCTTTTTAGTAGTCGATTGCTTGCTCAATAGCGATATTACCCATTTGGTAGTAGAGCGTGCTGTATATTTATATACCAAGTTAAAGCAGGAGCGTCAGGCTCTCAAAGCACGTCATGTTGAAGGGGCGCCATGTAAAGAGCGGGTGCGGGTGTATTTGTGGCAGAGTATCAGTCACAAGCGCCATGAGTACTTAAGGGCCTTGCAAGAGCATATTGCTAATATTTGCTTAGCTGACTTTACTATTGGTGATGAAAGTAATCTCAAGGAAGATATCAAGAGCTTTGATATTGTCATCATTGATGATGTCCAAGCTGTTTCACAATACGATCTCTACGAATTTACTACTCATTGCAATTGTCGCTTTTGTACTTTATTTGTCGATGGTACGCGTCTGAGCAGCATTTTAAATCGTCGCTATGCGCAGCCTTGCGAAGAGCTCTTAGCGCGCGCTTATTTGCCTTTGTACTCAGATCTAGAGCTCCAAGTGCTCTCCTATGCCAAGGCGCGTAGCCAAGTAGAAAGTTTGCCTAATGAGAACTTGCTTGATGATGCTGTGCATTATTTGGAGTGCTATTTTGCCCCTGAGCAAGTAACCGAGCTTATCAATAGCTTTAAGGGCCAATTAGAGCAGCGCTTTGATAAGCGTCTGCGCTATCGCAATTACATGGTGCGCTTGTATAACGAGCAAGTAGCTAAATTGCTCAATCCCAAGACCTCTTATGTAGCACTCCAAGAGAGCTATCGTCAAGCCTTAAACTGGAGCTTATTTCCGCAAAGCGTCCTGCAAGAGCGGATTAGCGAAAATGGTCATTTAATCTTTAGTTCCAATTTTGATTTAAGTGCCCCACAAGCTGCCATGGCTTATTTAAGCGCTTGGCGTGAGGCTAATTTACAAAAGCAATTTAATTTCCTTTCAGCTCACTTTACCAGCCCTTTAAGTGCTCCTATCAAGAACTCCCTAGAGGCCATTGCCCATAGCTGGACCCCTGAGGGCATCTTTACGTACTTAGACCCTGAAAGTGTTGCTTGCATCCCAAGCCAGCGCAGCGCTTTAGAGGCCTTGACTCAGGCCATCCCTGATTTTATGGACTCTATCTTAAGCCCCGCTCTAGCAGAGGAAGCTAAAGAAAACCAGTTTAAGCATATTTGTCACAAGAGCACTGCTAATAAGTCTAAGACACCCGCTAAGCTCGATGGGGAGGACTGCTTTGAGACAGGAGGGAGGAGCGCAGTTATCAAGGCTAAGCACTCTAAAAGAGGGCAGGTACCTTTATACAACCCTATGAGTACCGAGCAGATGTTTAAGCATAGTGGTACTTTGCAGCACCAAGAGCAAGACTTTGGTAGTGCATGGGGACAGGTAGATGAGCCCTATGGTGCTCACCAAGGCGCGCCTTTATCGTGCTTAGAGGAGCTAGATGCCTATGATTTTGAGCTAGGACAAGGTAGTTCAGGCTATGAGGACAGTGCTAGTACTTTCAAGGCTAAGGGCCAGAAGCGAGGGCATGACTTAAGTCTTTTACAGGCTATGGGCTTTGCAGAGCGTGACCCTTATAGTATGGATCATGGTCAGGGCACTATGCCTGATTTAGTCATGCTCTGTGCGCTCCATCGTGAGCTTAATGTGCCGCTTTTTAAGTCTTTTGCCTTGGCTTATAGTTCGATGCAAGTGTACTTAAATCGTCGTCAGGGCTTTGTAATTGATGAGAGTGTGCCTGCAGGCTTTAAGCACTATCGCCGTAGCCATGACTTTATGCGCTATACCTTACACTTTGAAAAAGTCTGGCATGAGTGCTATCTAAGCTTAGTTGCCCAGCGTCAAGAGCGTGCTCAGGCCTTGATTGCGGTTCGCTTGCTCTCTTTAAACTACCAAAGTGCACCTTTAATCTTAAGTGCACTAAGTAAGTTTACTGCCACTTGGTGTAACAAGCATAATCTCTCCTCACGTCTTCCTGTTGATAATGAAGAAAGCCAATTTCAAATTATCGACCAGAATTTGCGCACCCGTATTTTAACTCTTTGCACTTTTCAAATATCTAAGCTTGAGCCTAAGCTTCAGGCTCTAAAGGGCGCATGTCACTTACATCAAGGCCAGGATGCTTATGCAGCTAAGCTTATGGAGTGCTCTCAAGAATTAGCCTCATGCTATAAGTTAAAAGAGCTGGCTTTAAGCTTCAACCCCTTAAGCTCCTTTGATAGCAATAAGCTCAAGGCTTTAGCCCTTATGCTAGGGGCTAACTGGCGCCATTGTCCTTCACAGCCTGTCATGGTAGGGAGGGTTTTACAAGAGCTCTCGCGTGACTTAATGCGCTATTTTTTAGAGCGTGGTATGAGCATGGGAGAGCTAGGTAGCTTAATTTCCTTAGAGCAATTGCAAAATAGTGTGCTTACCGAGCAAGTAATTTTAAGCTCCAATTTAGGTAGCTCTTTATCTATGCCAGCGCTACGGGAGGGCTTAAGCTTTGATAAGCTCAATAGTCCTCAAGAGCTCTTAGAGGCTGCCCCAGACTCTGGCAAATATGTCTATGTAGGCAAGGGTATTACCTCCCTTACTAATCTCAATAGTAGACCAAGTATTCATCGCTCTTTAGCTGACTTTGCTCATGATGCCAAGACTTTAAGTGAGCTTGTAGCTCCTAGGAATAACAAGCAGCCGAGCGTATCTGTAGATGGCTCCTTAGAGGCATTAGCCCCAGCTGTTACTACAGCCACGAGTGATCTCCTTGATGATATCTCACAAGAAAGTAACGCTACCAAGGCCCAAGTGCAGATGCTAGAGCTACTTATGCAGGAGCGCTTGCATAATATTTGGCAGCATGCCCATTATGTGCGTATGCAGCCCTCAGTGCTAAGCCGTCCTCTTGGTAATGATTTAGGCCAAGGCTCTTTAGCTTTGGTGCAATATGCCAAGGGCTTGCAAGGGCTTGCGTCTTATAAGTTGGAGCACACTTGCTCGTATAGCTATCAAGTAAGTGTGCCTTACTATGCTTATGCCGCCTTAGATGCCTTTGAGCATAGTGTGGTACGCCTCTATCGTCAGGCTTATAACTATGGGCATATCTTTAGCTCGATTAAATTACCTAGCGAGCTTACAGGCAGTGTAGAGCAAGAAATGGTCTTGCAAGATGCCGACTTTGCCCGTCGTATGGGAATTAATTACGATTATCTCCCTTGGTTTACTTCCTTAACCGTCCCAGATAAGCTTAAGTGCTCCCCTTTAGCTTTAAGCATGCATGGAGAGCAGTTGTTTGAGGTGGAAGGCTATAGCAATTATGGGCAGGCCTTGGCTTGTTATCACCTCTCTTTACAAGATGCTTACTCAACTCAGGGGCAATATGTAAATAGCCTTTGCAAGGCTATCCTTGCCCCAGAGCCTGCGTTGGCGCACTATGCTCTTGTGCAATGGAATTTAGAAGGCCCGCACTTTAATCAGAACTTTGAACTATCTTTAGTTCCTGAGATCTCCTGTGTCAATGGTGCTTGGGCATTTGCGCAAGATGAGGCTGTATCTGGTAAGGGCACGCCCTTAGGACAGAGAGGGCAAGGAGCGCTAGGTACAACTGTGCTTAAGACAGATTTAGGTGAACAAATTGCCTTGCATATGGGCGATGCACGCTTGAGCTTGCTCAATGCTTATGCTGACAAGGCCAGCTCCTTTTTAGGCTTTTATGATTATTGTCAGAGCCAGTTCTATGGCTGTCGTGGCTTTTGTGCGCCTTTTGCTGACTATGGTATTTCCACGCGTGAGCTCATGCTTTTAGATAAGCGTGCCAAGCATGAGGTACATTGGCCGCGCTCTTATCAAGGCCTTGCTATCTTAAATACTCCTACCCTCTCTCAAGGTCTTATGCAACCTAAGAGCTGGCTTAGTCTGTGTAAGAGCCATGATGGTGACTTACGTAATTATGACTTACTCTTAAAGCTCCGTTACGGCCATTATGATAAGTTATTCCAAGCTGCCCAAGAATCAGGTGCAGATATGTCCTTAGAGTGCGAGCATCAAGGAGTAGCCTCTGTAGCAAGCCAGGAAAGTTCTAAAGAGCAAGTGCAAGAGCATGGCGCCGTGCGCAAGGGCAAACGCCGTGGCACTTTAGAGGCAGGGAAGATGGATGCTCTTGCCGCTATGGCGCCAGATAGTACTCTCACTTATGGACCATTAGCTGTAGCTGGTGTAACTGTTGACAGTAGGCAGGAGCTGCCACATCTGTTAGGGTTAGGCCCTAAGAGCAATTACTTACACAAGCTCGATAGCCGTCGTAGCGATATTAAAGGTAATTTATGGCATAGCGATTTAGAGGAAATGAGTGCTTATAACTATGGTCAAGAGCACTTAACTTGGCTCTCTCCTTTAATGCAGGCCAATGAGAGCTTGTGCTATTACGCCAGATTGTCTTTAGGCTATAACTTATTAGTAAGCTCTGAGGATTTGGTAACTGAAGTAAATTCAGACAAGGCTAAGCGCGCCAAGCTCAAACTCCAAGCCCTGCCATATAACTTAGAGATGGTACCAGCCTCAAGTGCCTTGCGCACCCGTAGCTTGCAAGCTTTGCCATATGTTAAAGATGCCCATTTAGACAATTTAAGTGATGAGCTTCTCTCTAAGCTTGAGAGTGATAAGACCAGCGAGAATTATATCCAGCGCTTAACTAGCGAGGTCAAAAAGCATCATCAGCAAGGTCGCAAGCTCAAAGAGCGTCGCTCTAACCTAGAGTTTAACTGGGATTATGAATTAGGTTCTGCCCCTAAGAACCTCTCTGAGAGCTACGACCTCTTTAAAGTTAGTGGTGAGGGGGATTTCCACTCAGCTGATATCTTTGCCGCGCCACAAGAGCAAAACTCCAATTTGAATTGCATTGCTAAAGCAGAGGATGCCCCATGCTATGAGCCAAGCAGTGCTGCTACTAATGCCACCTCGTATAGCGTTGATCTTCCTGATGAGGGGGCCTTAGCAAGTTCTCATGAGCAAGCTTTACACGAGCTCAATCAGTCACCAGATTTAGATGACTTCACAAGTGCTGATGCTTTCTTTACTGACAGTGTAGATACTATCTTAGGCAATGAGGAGGCTATGGAGTGCGCTGACATAGCAGCAAGCCGTGGTGATTTCTCCTGCTCCAAGACTAAAGATACTGAAGATTTCTTTGCCTTACCTGACTTTGATGAGGAAAAACATCACGAGCAAGCCTTAGAGATAGGTAAGAGCAATGCTGCTAGCATTAGTGTGCCTGTACAGTTTAAACAACCAAGTGAGCTCTTAGCCTCTAGTATCTCCAATGTCGATCCTAATGTGCTTTTTCCTATAGCTGCTAGCCAAGAAAGTCAGTCCTTAGAGCCTAATTATCCAGATTTTGATGCTCTTGAGCATAATGCTCTTGAGCATCATGCTCTAAGTAAGAGTCTGCCTGAGGTAGAGGATTATGATATTTTGGGTATGGAGCGTGAGGGTAAGCTAGATGAGAGCCAGTCTCGTGCCCATCACATGCAGGATGTCACTGTCCTGAAGTCAGGATTTACGCCTGTAGAGAGTAATGCACTAAGCTCTAAAGCAAAGAGCCAGGCGGCGCTGTCTTTACAGGCTTATCAAGACCTAAGTGCATCTGACTCTGAGTACCAGCAGGCGCTAGCGCTAGGGGCAGATGATGAGGCCAAGGCCGAGGCCTTGGAGCTTAAGGGCCATGGCGATGCAGAGCCATGCCTGAATTGGGAGTCTTTGATAGCTGCAAGTGGAAATGATGACTCAAATTCAAATTTGGCCGCCCTTTTAAGTGACGCTATTGGTGAGGCTCACGCGCAGGGATCTGCATGGGTAGTATCTTTAGCTGAGATTGAGCAAAGAGTGCTCAAAGATGAAGCTGCCAAGAAGGCGGACATAAGAGAGCCTCACTCTCACAGCCAAGAGGCTAGCTTTAAGTTAGCTTTAGCTGTGGATTCTTACCAAGGAGCATCCCCTGTACAATTAGGCTCTCTTGAGCACTCAGCACAGAGAGTACCAGAGCTTGAAAAGCAGGAGATAGCTAAAAGAGAGCAAGAGCTTGCAGCGCTCAAGGGGGAAAGTACTAAGAGTGGGGACTATAGTTTTGACTCGAGCTTTGCTAAGCAAGGGACAGGTGCTTCTTTAAGTGCTTTAGCCTCTAGCTATAAAGATATGGATGAGCAAGGGCGCTTAAATGAGCTCTATGCCCAGCAGCAAGATACCCTTGCCCTCTTAAATAACTTAGTGCCTTTTGGCTATGGCGCCATTGATGTTGTCAAGGTTAAGTATGCTCCTAACTTTATTTCAGGTTTGAGTGCCTATCTATCTGAAATGCAAAGTGTAGTCAGTGAGCATCCTATCTTTAGTGTGGCTACCCATGACTTTGATTATTTGGCTAATCCTACTGTGCAAGATTACTATCAGCCTGTAGAGGCCGTAGTATCCTCTCGTATGGAGACTATCTCATGGGTAGACTTTATTTGCCGTCACCAAGGACAACCAGTTAAGTGCTCTAGTAGTGCTCCGTCTTTTGAAGCCCTGATCTCGCGTGCTCTAAGCCATTATGTCAAGCATACTCCAGCGTGCTCTTTCTTTAGACGCAATTACTATGCACTTAATTATTTAGTCTTACGCTCTTGGCACTATACCAATCGCCAAGCGCTATTAGACCTAACTTATAAGCAGCTCTTAAGTGAAGTAGAACAAAGCGCCGTAGACTTTATTAGCGAGCTTTTAGAGTGCGCCGCCATTGCACGCCCAAGTAGCACAGAGCGTGCCTGTTACCATGCCTATGTAAACTCAGGGGCTTGTAAAGACGCTGTGAGCGCCACCAATCCATATTTGTGCAAGGAGGTGGCAAGTGTGGTGGCGCAAGAGAGTTATGAGCAGGACGCTGTACTTTTGGCTATGGAGCGCGGAACGCTTAGTGTTAAGGAGCAAGAGGATTTACAGAGTTTTAATCAAGAGCTCTTAAGTAAGTGTAGGGAGCAAAAGCTTCAGCCTGCCGTGGGCTTGGAGGAGAGCTTATCGCAAGAAAATCTATCCCTTGAGTTTAACGAAGAGCTTGCCTTGCAAGGCGCTGCTAGTGAGTGGAGCTTAGATCTTCAAAAGCTTGTGTCCTTGGTAGCATCTGAGCGTGCCCGTTATGGCATAGTTAAGATCTTGGAGGTGAGTGCCTATTTAAATCAGCATCATGAGCGCTTGCAAATTGGCAGTATTGACTCCTTGCGTGAGCTTAAGCTTAAGGAGCGCGTGACTTTAGCCGCCCTTAGCCCTGACTTTATGGCCTCCATTGCCGCTATGTTATCTGAGCTCTTGGTAACCCACGCTGCAGCCTTGGAGCTTAGGAGCGCTCAAGTCTTGCTAGCTAAGCTCTTAGGGACTGATGCTCTATCTTGGTCCTTGTCGGAGCAGCTTAAGGCCTTGCAAGCTTATCAACCTGAGGCGCAGGTCACAGCAGATGCTAACTCTAAGTCCGAAGATGGCGCCTTGTTGCGTCAAGCTCGTGCGCGTGTAGCTCAGTGCTTATGTGCTCCAAGTGCCCATGAGCGTACGCTAAAGCTTTTGGCGGCCGCTTATTTAGCCCATTATAGTGCTGATTTTGCAGCTTTAAAGAATGACTTACTGAGCACTTATGTGTACTTAGATGATTTAGTGAAACTAGGCTTGGTGCCTGCTTTATATAAGCACTCTGGCACTCACAGTGCGCCAGTGCAATCAGGAAAGGTAGCAGAGTCAAGTGAGGCTTTAAGTATGGAAGATCTCTTTGCGCAAGCTGAAGAGCACCCTAATGCCTCAGGCGTGGTCAAGCACCAGCAGCTGCTTGACGATCAATATTTAAGACGCAAGGTCTCCTCCAAAGAGGACTTTGTTGCGCGCTTAGAGGATCTCCAAAGTGAGGACTTTGGCAAGCGTGCCTTTAGCTCCGAGATTGAAACTATCTTAGATTACGTAGCATCTTATATTGAGCCACAATTGGGTAATTCTTATAACAATGCTCAATTAGGCTACTTTAATCGTTCTCGTTTTGAGCTTAAGCGCGAGGAGCTTAACTTAAGTACTATCTTAGGTATGCGTGGCTTAAGTGCCCATAAGGTTGCCCTCTTAATTGGCCCTAGTGAAAACAGCTCTCCTTCGGAGATTTTAGATACTGTTACTAGTACTCTCCAAGAGCTCAAGGTCATCCACTGCGATCGTAAGATCAGCCTAGCCTTTGGCTCAAGCTCGCTCCAAGCCCTCCAGCTGCGCAACGAGTTCTTACGCCGCCTCCGTCCACAAGATCTTTAGAGCCTCTAAGGGGCTACATCTAATAGGTAATAGGCGCGCCGCCCCTTTGGGGCGCGCGCCTATTAGAGGCTATGTGCGTTTAACGCAATATAAGTTAACTGAGCTATGGAGGTTGCTTAGAGTGCGCTTTGGTTGCGTTTGAGGGCTTAGAGTTGTTATTTTTGTAACTTCGTTGCTTTGTTGCTTTTACTTATTAAATTTTGGCACTTTTAGTCATAAACTACTTTCATAGATATTTAAGTTGTAAAAATGAGAGGCTTTAGTTTATGCAACACTTTTTTTTAGCGCGCCGTATGAAAGAGTTGCGTGAGAAAAATGGCATATCTATGGAAGAGATGGCCAAGCTCTTAAACAAAGGCAATAAGTCAACAGTCTCCCGTCTTGAGTCAGCCAAGCTCAGTGATACCAGCATCCTTGATTTTGCCAAGAAGTACTGCGCAGTATTTAAACTCGATGAGAAGCAGACGGATAATTTCTTGCGTGGCGCCAGAATTGTGGTGCCCGATACTTCGGCCTTGCTTATCAATCCTCAGTTGATTAATGAACTCAATAAGACCTATAACACCATTGTAATTCCAAATATTGTCCTTGATGAAATTGATAGGATTAAGAACCGTGGTACAACGGCTATCAGTCGTAAAGCTTGGGAGGTCATCAAAGATATTGGTTCGCAAATTAACCAAATTGAGATCATGAACTACTCAGGCGAGCTAAGAGGTATTAATAATGATGTGCGCATTATTGCAGTAGCACGCCAAGTAGCTCACGAAAAAAATTGCAGTGTTGAGATCATAACCAATGATGTCGATTACTCGGCTTATTTAAGAGGCTCAGAGGACGTCAAAGCTCTGCCTCTCTCTGAGTTTATGGCCCACAATCAAAGCCTGCCTAATATGCGTCGTTTAGAGCAGATTGATAATTATTTTGCCATGAGCTATGAGGAGCTTACGCCGCCTACCGTTCAGGAGATTAATTCCTACTTAACTAATGGCAATACTTTAATTATTTCTACTATCAGAGATCGTAATCACTCGCTTCAAGAAAAGATTGCCAAAATTCGATGGCTGATTGCTCATGGTGCCGATGTGAATGCGCGTGATTGTAGCCGTCGCTACTTCCCTCCTATCTCCCATGCTATTCAGGTTAATAATTTTGAGCTCTTTGAGTTCTTGCTCACAGAATGTCATGCCAATCCTAATATTGGTAGCCGTGACCCACGTGGGGTTAGCAAAGTGCGCCAGAAAAATGAGGGCAATACTCCTTTGATGGTAGCAGCTTGGGAGGGCAAAGCTAAGTTTGTGCGCGCTTTGTGTTCACACCAAGGGATTAGCCTCAATCAGCAAGATGCCAATGGTTTTACTGCGCTCATTAAGGCCAGTGCCAACTTAAATACTCATTGTATGGATATTTTGCTCAAGAGTGGTGCTGATACCTTGATTACTGATATTAATGGCAAGAGCTATCTAGATCACGAACAAGAAGCTCGTGCTTTGGGCCCTTTGTTCTCTCGTTTTAGAAATTCTAGATAATCAGCAAGTCTGTTTAAGCTATTAATTGGTCTTAAGGAACTGACTAGCAAGTCAAGTGTTTTAATGGTTTATTTACCATCAAAAAGCCATCACCTTGCTTGTTTGGTGGTTGGAGTTCTTGCCTTGCATTCAGCTCAATATAAAGAGGAAAGGCTATGATTACGCGCGCTTGCATCTCCATTAACAATCGCTGCAATCTTGATTGTAAGTATTGTCATTTTCACGAGAAACAAGAGTCCATATGTGATATCCCTATGGATGTCTTCAAGATTTTAGACAATATTCGTGCGCATATTGCCAAGCATGATCTTAAACTCTTTAAGCTGGGTTTTGTGGGCAATGGTGAGCCCTTCTTAGATTTTGTAGCTTTGTGCTCTTATATCGAGCATATTGACGACTTGCTCTTATCGGGAACTATTGCCGCTTACACCATTACCAATGGTACTTTGATTAATCGAGAGCGCATTGAGTATTTATCTGCCCATAAGGTCAATATAGGCATTTCGTTAGATGGTCTAGAGGAGATTCATAATAAGTGGCGCTCGCATAGCTACAAGAAAGTGATGCAAAATATTGAGCTCTACCACGATGTGGTAGGTCATTATCCTGCCTTAAATTGCACTGTAGGCAAGGATGTATTAGATAGGGCAGATGAGACCATTGCTTTTTTTGCGCGCTTTGGCTCCCGCATTACTTTTTCGCGCATGATTGGCCAGTATGGCATAAGCCTAGATGAGTTCAATGCCTTTTTAGATAAGGCAGCTCTTTACCTCAATGTACGGCGCGGCGGTTATGACTGCACTATATATGGGGGTAAGTGTGGTGCTGGTATGGATAATATCTTCTATGCCAATGGCTCTATTTATGTTTGCGGCAATTGTATTGACCTCCCTTATGCGTGTAGCTCCGATACGCCTTTAGATGAGGTCTTATTTCCTGTGCCTATGTTTGATCGTAATTTGTGTTTTAAAGAAGTAGCTACGAGGTAAGGTCGATGAAATTTGTACTCTATGGCATGCCTTGTGCTGGCAAAACTACTTTGCTCAATGCGCTTAAAGATAAGCTTAAGGTAGTCTGTGGCAGTTCTTGGCTCTATGAACAAACCCAAGGACGCTTTAGCTCTTTACCAGAGGAGCAACAAGCTCAATGGCGCGTAAAATATACTCAATATCTACAAGAGCAGAAACAAGAGCATCTTATCTCTGATGGCCATTATGCTTTTGAGGATCAAGTTGTTTTTACGGCCGCTGATGGTGATTGCTACGATGTTTTCTTATATTTGTATTGTGACCCTGAGGTGCTAATCGAGCGTCTTGCTCTTGCAGAGAAAAACCAAAAATTTGCTCATCTAAGTGTAGCTTATCTGGCCGCTTGGCAACAGCGTGAACTCTATGAGCTGCGCGAGCAATGTCATTTGCGCAATAAGGACTTCTATGTATTGCCTGCCAATAGGCTCTCTATTTTTGAGGTGATGAATTTCATTGATGCTATTGTGCAGCAAGGCTTTAGCTCTTATCACTTAGCCTCTGGCATAGTAGAGCAAATTAGAGGCTTTTTCCCAGAACCTTGTACTATAAGCTTAGTTGATGGCGATAAGACTTTGATTAACGAGGACTCTTTTAGGCAATGTGCACCTTGCTTTAAAACTAGCATTTTTGATGGCAATTTTTACACTGGATATCAGTCCTATTGCTTTGATAAGCTCTCTAAAGGTTTAGTCTTGGAGCTCTCTAATTTAGCAAGCTGCTCTTTAAATACTGCTCTCTGGCCTTATTTGCAGCATCAAAAATTTGTGATTCTCTCAGCTGGTATTAGTGATTTATGGGACCATTTAGCAAAGCGCTTTAATTTGCCTCATGTAATTGCCTCCCCGCTCATTTCAGCAGATACCAAGTATTACGTAGCCAAGGGCTTAAAGTCCTTGGGCTATAAGGTCATCGGCTATGGGGATAGTCAAAACGATTGGTATTTGCTCCATGAGGCCGATGAGGGCTATTTGTGCTTAGGATCACGTATGAGTCGCTCGCTTATAGATAGTGATGTGTCTCAGCTCAACTTGCTCTATCTTAATCAGACTGTGATTTTAGCTAAGTGTAATAAAGACCCTCAATATGCTGAGATTATGCGTGATATAGCCATTTGTAAATCCTCCTCAGAAATCCATTTAAAATAATTCATGGCTCATATATATGCCTTTTCTAGAGCCTCAAAATCACACATAAACCGCACTAGCACGGGGTTTTGGGGATTAATGGGTTTTGTATTGTGGTCACGTTAAATCGCTTTAAACGGTCTACAGTCAAGAGCTAGGCACAAGATAGGTACAAGATTAAGATATGGCTTATATATCGTATTTCTTGTATTTAATACTTTGTCTAAAATGAGCATAAAACACAAACTCACAGACTTGACCTTAAAGGGGCTCAAGCCTAAGGCTGCTTCTTACCTAAAGAGTGACGGGGGAGGCCTAAATATCAAGGTATACCCTAACGGGCGTATGCAGTGGCTTTTACGTAAAAGCAGCCAAGGCAAAGCTATGCAAATAGTTTTGGGTGATTATCCTGAGGTTAGCTTAAAACAAGCGCGAGAGCTTGCCTTACAGGAGGCCGCGCCGCTAATAGATGGGCGTTGCTTTGTTAAGCCTGTTGCTTCGATGAACTTTGGCGAACTCTTTAATCAGTGGATTGGCACTAAGACATTAAGGCCTAATACTGTAAAGAAATATAAGAACATAGCAAAGCATCTAGAGCCTTTTAATCAGCGCTCCTTAGATAGTATTAGCCCCATGGAGCTAAAGATTTTTGCTGACAAGTTAGCCCCTACAACGGCTCCAATCGTTTTAAATGCCGTGGCTAATGTTGAAATTTACGCTAATGCCCTTGGCTTAATTGAGGTGCCTAAGCTCCAATATGTAGCTAAGACTTTAAAGCCTTATAAGGGAGAGCATTTTAGGAGCATACATTACGAGCAGCTTCCACAACTGTTTGAACTTGCAAGTAAGTGTAAATCTCCAAGGGCAGACTATTACTTAAAGATGTTGCTTATTGGCATGCTCACACTATTGCGCACCCATGAATTACACGGCCTTCAATCTAGTTGGATTGATAACGATAATAAGGTGATTAACCTGCCTAGCTCTATCATGAAAGCAAAGCGCCCCCATACTGTGCCTATTTGCACTCAACTTGATTTTATCCTTAGCACTATGTGCCCTTATGAGTTCGTGGCATCAAGGCATGCCCTAGATTTAAAGCTAGAGCGCAGACAACAAAACATATTTGTAGGACTCAAAATCACGCCCTTAATCTGTCCCCATGGAGTACGCTCGCTTGCACGCACGTGGTTAGCAGACCAAGATTTTAACTTTGCAGCTTGCGAAATGTGCTTAGCCCACAGGGTAGAGAATGCCACGCAACAGGCTTACCAGCGCTCGGATTACCTAAAGCAAAGGCGCGTTATTATGCAAGCATGGGGCGATTATGTAGAACAGTGCGCACGGCCTTATATGCCCCAATTTTTCAAATAAAAAGGGCCGTATTTAGCGGGCCCTTGGTATTTCTTGTAAGCTCGATTTTATCAGGGCTTAAAGAGATAACCAAGGAGCACCTAACATGCTCTTATAGCGCCCGCTCCTTAGCATTGAGGGCCAAGGATATTAGGGCAGGTCTATCACTTAGCCTTACTTGCTAAAGCAGCGCTATGGAGGACTAGAGCGGCTTTATAGCCTATCCTGTTGCTAACCAAGGTAAAGCTAATGACTAGGAGCACCAAGGCCCTGCCCTTATGCTTATCAGGGGCGGGCGCTCTAATGAGCAATACCAGTGCCAAGGATTAAGCAAGTGTAGTTATAATCGCCTATTCTCAATACAATACGAATTAATAGGGCCCTGCAATTAGCGGGGCCTTTTCGTTTACTTCTGGTACCAAGATAGCAAGTATCATAAGGGCAGGCGCGTGCTAGTTATGGCCCCCAAGGCAGCATCTATTAAGCTTAAGACGTGCCTAAAGTGCTTGCCTTATCCTGTTATTTCCTGGGCTGATTAACCTATACCAGTGCTAAGGCATGCTTGATACTCAGAGAATCAAAGCACCGTTATTTAGTTAGCTCTTACCTGCCCTTAATATGCCTATGGAGGGCTAAGAGCTAGGAGCACCAAGGCCAAGGCCTCCAAGGTAGGGATTAACTAGCTTGCTTTACCAGTGCAAGCCCTGCCCTTGGCTTACAGCTCCATTATTACCAGTGCCTAGGAGTACCCAAAGCCAAGAACTCCATTATCAACAGATCACGCCCTGAAAAGGTAAGGCCTAAAGCTTACCAGTGCTAGCTAAGGCAGCACCTAATGCGTAAGGCGGAATGTTTGCTCGCTATCAAGTTAGCCCATTACCTGATTAACCTGCCCTTATCACGGCATAGAACAATCCGAGGGCCACGGAGCACATAAACATGCTTTAGCCTATCCTGTTGCCTCTGACGTGGTACGCGATGCTGCCGCAGTATTGCTCTTATATCAGGTAAAAGAGACTGACACCGAGCAACAAGATGAAATTGCACCTATTGGCGATGGTACTCAGTTGCGCTTAATCGTAGGCAAATCACGCTTTGGCCAACAGACTAAGCAGCCGCTAGAGATTACTCGCGACGCTGGTTCAAGATTCCAAGCCAATTAATGTATCTGCTTAACTTTGCTCTAACCGCAAGAATATAGAACAAGATTGTAATGCTTGCCATATTACATCGCCTCGAGACGTAATGGTGGCAAGCATTCCCAAGGTGTATCAAAAGGTGTATCAAAAACTAAAACTACTGGTCAAAGGTATGGACAATGAAACACCCAAACTAGTGGACACGCTGTCCAGTAGTTTAACGCGCTAGGCCTTGATGGACGGTCGATTGCGGCCCCTGCTTCTTATATAAGAATTTATAAGAATGAAAAAGAAAGATTAAGAAGGGATTACCGTCCCTTGGAACTCAAACACATGTAAGGGAACGGTTGGAGCATTATTAAATGCACCACAAGGCCTTACAGCTCCTCATAGAGCGCGATTGTGATTAATAGACGACTTACCCTACATTAAAATTTTGCGATGCGTGAATGACGCGCTATAGGGCCTTATAG
>Oklahoma_p2__coassemble_864_pt1 | contig 21842 bp, 13 predicted proteins | sample Oklahoma_p2__metabat2_high_PE_034 | metagenome-assembled genome bin Oklahoma_p2 | reverse complement strand
ACAAAACTATTCTACAATACTGCTAAGTAAAATTAAGATGCGTCGGCCCTGGGCGGCAATCGCTTGTTAGCTCTCCTTTGTCAAAAAGGTAATAATCCTTTAGCTATCTTTAGGCAAGCAGTGATTGAGGGCAATGATATAGTGCTTAATGAGTATAGTGAGGCCTGTGTACTGCGCTTTTTGAACTTTGAGCAGCCTTTTACTTATCAAGGCGCTAAGTCGCTTAACTCTTTAGACGCTATTTTTAGTCAACCAGAGCAAGAGCATATTGTCTCTTGGAGCAATAATTTACAAAAAGGACAGAGCTATGGACCGATGCAAAATGGCGCTGATACGGCTCGGGGCTATATTCTAGTCAAGCATCCTGCCTTAGAGCAGGCCGATGCGCTAAGTTTACGCTATGTGCATTATCTATGCGCCAGTCAGGATAGGGGCTGACTAAAGCTGCTTCCTTTTAGCATAGGTCAGGAAGTCTGATACTTTCCTTAATATGTTTGTGATTGCTACTGGTTTTTCCAAAGAAAAAGCCTCGCTTTTTGCAAAGTAAGGCTTTTTGGCGGTAGAGGCTTGTGCTGAAAAACCCCTTACCTATTTGGTTGTTGATTCGGCTATAGATGCTAATGCGCAGGTCTTACCTATCTGTGTGCCTGCCTAAAAATGCTTTGTCTCTTTTATGTTGCAACCGTAAACGTTTGCAAGAGACAAAGCAATACTCACTAACAACAAAACAATGTCAAATATCCTGCTACCAAGTGTGCTTGGTATGGCGCTTATTGTCTATGACAAATGTTAAATTTGTGTTAAGTCATTGTTAATATTGTGAGTTTTTTGTGACGTAGTTAACACTTTTTTATCTAAACACTAGTATGTTAGTTGTTTATAAAAGCCTGATAAACACTAGCTAAACCGTTTTTTAGAATATAGATAAACATCATTTATTTAACTTCTTCTATGTGAAGATTTTTTAGATGTTTATCTATGTGTGCATGATGAGGGTGGTCTTGATAAAGGGCGCTAGAGGGAGTTTTAATTAAATTTAAGCTAAATCAATGTTCAATGCGTGCTGCTTCTGGGGCGCAACAGTAAGCAACGTTTACGGAACTTTAGGTGAGCTTAACGATAATATGAAGGCGCAAGATTAGCGGAGTATACGCAAGCGGCAATTAAAAAAGCCTCAAGGGGTGCTTGAGGCTTTTAGGTGAGCCCATGTCCTGCTATCTGAGAGCCTAAGGCAAGGACATGCGCTTCATAAGGAGTACTTAAGTTGAATTGCTTTTAAAATCTTTAAAGCTTGAGCAGCTTTTTGTAGTTAGCGGCCATTTGCGCATACTCTGCATCGCTTAAGGTGACTTCTGCCTCACCTTTGTCCCAGAAGAAATGGCCCCATTGTAATTGGTCTTTGTACTTAGGCACGATGTGCATATGGACATGAGGGACACCGTCGCCAAAAATCCCATAGTTAATCTTGTCTGGATTAAAGAGCTCCTGCATAGCCTTAGATACCAAGGCAACATCAGCAAAGAAGCCATTGCGCTCCTCCTCTGTCATCTCAAATACTTATTGACGATGACCATTGAGCGCTAAGACAACGCGACCTAAGTGATTTTGATTTTTTAAGATAAATAAAGTTGAGTGAACTAATTTGCCTACTTCAATTAATAATTCAGTACGCTTCTTGTGAGTCTATTCGCAATACATACAATTCATTGCAAATATCTCCAGCATAAAACAAGGACTTAGGTAGGTAAGGTTAAAAGCCAGCCGCTCCAAAAAAGCCTACAAGCGGCTAGCAGCCTTAACTGGTTGCTATTGTTACTTATTTCCCAACAAAGATCTGTGATAAATGACGCATTTTTGAAAACTTCAATACTAGTATTGTAGAGTTTTAGAACGGCTATAATTACCGTAAATATCACGATTATACATCGTAGTGTAATCTAGCATTCTTGTATGTTAGTTTTTAGGGGAGAGAGGAAAAATACAGCTGAGATTGTATATCTAGATACAACAGGGAGGAAAAAGAAAAGAACCGCTAGGGTTCTTGATGATGGAGGCGCGTTCCAGAGTCGAACTGGACTAGACGAATTTGCAATCCGCTGCATAACCGCTTTGCTAACGCGCCCTCGTGATTAAGTGAGGCCCATTATAAGGATTTATCTTAAGCTGTCAACAGCTTTTTTGCGCTCTAAGCTAGCTGTGTAGCCAAAAATGGGCCTTGAAGATGATTTGTATGCTCTTTTGTATGGCAAAAATATTTTTTTAATGCCTGGCTTGTTGATGGCTTAAGAACCAACTAGAGGCTTTGTAAAAAATCTGCCACCTCAGCATCTTGGCAGCGAGGATAGAACAAGTCCTTAAAGCGCGGATCATTAATGGTAGTCTTGACGAAATCTGGGTCTAAGTCTTTTAAGATGTCGATTAATGAGCGATGGGTAATGCTCTTAACTTGAGTGAGGATTTTGGCATTGGCCTGCTCTGCCTCGCGGCGCTCTACTGGATAGCCGCCGCCAAAAGGAGCGACAAAGAGCTTTTCAAAGGTATAGCGCAAATTAATCTCGCCACCCCAACCAAAATTTTGGGCATAAGGTAGGGCAATGGCATTACCGCCGTTGACTTGAGTAAATAAGAAAGCATCTACAGGATTAGTGATATGGCCACACTGTACGCCAGGAAAGGCATTACACGCTAAGCATGCGCCCTCACCTGTGCCGCAGCCAGTGACGACCAAGTCTGCCACCTTGCAATTTAATACCAAGGCAGCAAGCAGGCCATTCATCACATAGGTAAGCTTGCGCTCATCTTCGGCACTATACATACCAAAGTTGAGTACTTCATGGCCATGAGCTTGTGCTACTTCATTAAGCTCTTTAAAGACCATAGCATTCTTGGCAGCTTGTGAGTTTTCTAAAATTAGGGCAATTTTCACGATGAGCGCTCCTGAGCAATAAACAACAAAGATAAAGGGCAATGATAATTAGGTTTTCATTCTAGATAATTTGCTAGCAAAAGACTAAGCACAGGTCGTGCTTTTGTGAGGGTTGGCGCATATGGTAGGAAGTTGTATAGATACAACATGCGGATAAAATAAAAGAACCACTTGGGTTCTTGGTGATGGAGGCGCGTTCCAGAGTCGAACTGGACTAGACGAATTTGCAATCCGCTGCATAACCGCTTTGCTAACGCGCCGTCGTGATTAAGTGACGCTCATTATAAGGATTTATCTTAAGCTGTCAACAAAATTTTAAAAAAATTTCTCCCCTCCCTAACAATTCTTACTATTTGCCCTGCGGGGTGGTCTGCTGATATTGAGGAGCTCTAGTGTAATGGTGTAAGAAAAATAAAAAAGGCAGAGGCCTTTTGGGGGCGTCTGCCTGAGAGTATTAGGGTTTTAGTTAAGATTTTGCCTTGCTATTGCTAGGGACGAGGCGGTGTAAGCTGAGCTCTTGAGGGGCATCGAGGCTTTGAGGTTTAAGAGGCTCATTATTTGGTTGGATGCGGCATTGGTTAAAGGCATCGTCCTTTACTTGGTATTCCTTGGTCTTGATTTGCATAAAGCCTAAGATAGTGGCAAAGACATTGTCATGAGAAAGATCGAGCTCGTCGGACTTGTCGCTCAAGCAGCTCTTATCTAAGCCAATAGCATTAGCCGTCACACGAGGTAGCCATAATTGCATAGGGATATGAGTTTGGAATTGCGGGGCAATCATATAAGGAGTGCCGTGCAAGAATAGGCCATTTTCACCCAAGGATTCGCCATGATCGGAGATATAGAAAAGTGCAGGATTAATTTTGTCGAAGTTTTGCTCTAACACATCTTCAATTAAGCTAAAGAGCACAAAGTCAGTATAGGCAATGGTATTGTCATAAGCATTGCGCACCTCTTCTAAGGTGCAGTTTTCGACATCGGCGCGATTGCAATCTGGGGTGAACTTCTTAAAGTTCTCTGGATAGCGCTCATAGTACTTAGGGCCATGCGAGCCAATTAAGTGAAAGAAGACCACTGTGTCCTTGCTGACATTGGCTACCAGTTCTTTGGCATGCTCAATCATAATTTCATCATAGCAAGTGCCATTTTTGCACAGCTTGCTATTGGCCTTAGGGTCAATTTCAATGGTTTTAATGTTCTTACATACGCCCTTGCAGCCCCCATCATTTTCAAGCCATACTACGTCAACATTGGCTTTGGCTAAAATATCAATGAGATTATCGCGCTTATCGGCAATTTCAAATTTAAAGTTATCGCGCTTTAAGTCAGAGAACATGCAAGGCACAGATTGGGCTGTAGCAGTAGCGCAGGAGCGCACCTTGCTAAAGTTAATCACTTGTTCGCTTTGTGTATATTCATTGGTATTGCGCTCATAGCCTAAAGAGCCAAAGTTAGAGGCACGCGCCGTCTCGCCTACGACAAAGAATAGCACTTTTGGCTTATCTGAGGTGGATGCTAATTGCGCATCATCACCTAAAGAAACATAAGGATAATGTTTAGGAAAGTAAGTATTGCGGGTGTACTTAACTGAGGCAACGATATATGAGACAGGTAAGATTTCTTTGAGCAGAGTATGGTTCTCACGGCCAATGAAAGAATAGAGCTGATAGTTAGGCACTACAATGGCTAAAGCTAAGCCTAAGGCCACGCTCGTAGCGCCAACTCTAAGGGCTATGCCCTTGAGAAACTTGCTCTCATAATTAATTTTGAGCTTAAAAATCAGCATGGCAGGAATAAGCCCTAAGCCAATAACAAAGAGCACCAAGGACCAAGAAAAATAGGAGCTGGCCTCACTGATATTAGTTTGCATGACATTTTCCATCATGGACATGTCAATGATGACTTTGTAGTTGATAGCCATGTAGCTCACGGCTGAGGTAATGATAAATAGGGCCATTGCAACTGGCTTTAGTACATAGCGGTAGGAAAAGAGCACGACAAAGATCACTACCATCAAGGAGCTAATGGCTACAGGAGTGAGGAGCTTAAAGTGCAGGGAAATCTCAGGAGTGCGGGTATAGATTTCACTTACATGGCTCCAAAAGGCCCAGTTGTAGACCGTAGCAAAGACAATGGCGAGGGCTATGGTCAGGACTAAATAATGGTTCTTGAGCGACCAGAGTTTTTTAAAGAAAGCTTGCATAAAGTTCACAGCAACAAAAGAATATAGCGCTCTGCTCAGTAGGAAAGCAGACACTTAAAGAAGTTCAAGGATTTCTTTGATGTCATTAAGTCAAGTCAGCTAACGAGGCAGCTCCCACAAAGAAACTAAGGGCAAGCTGCCGCCTTGAGTAAAGCGGGGCACGTTAGGACTGTTAGACACTAATAAGCATGTAAAATATAATGGACATGCCCAGCACCTATTTGCTTGTTAAAGCCGTTTAAGACGGGCCTTTTCAAGGTTGGCATTATGGTACGGGCGTGTTAATTCTAGATTAAATTAACTTTAAATGAATATGCTCTGAGCGCTTTTGCTCTTTTTATTCATAAGCGTGCTTAAAGTACGAACTTATTGGCACTAAGCATGGTCTAAAGCTATTTTTAGCTCTATCCTGCTAGGTCCCTCCAGACCTAGCTTATCCTAGGCTGTCTTCATGCTTCCAAAAGTAAATATTTCGCTCCTCTCTCCAGAGCTTTTGGCCTTTCCTTATCCGTATAAGCAGCCTGTCCCTAACAAGCCTAGTAGCTGCTCAAGCTAGCTCTTAATACCACATATTTTGTGGAGCAGCAATTTACCTTTTAGGAACTTAGCGCAAGGACGACCTAGGGCAGGCTTAGCGTATGGTGCGTCCTCAATGTGCCAGATATTAGCTTCATGGTAGGGAGCAGGCAGGATGTGAAAATTTGTGATTTTTTAACGTAGGTGTCATAGTAGATTACGTTGTGCTGCGCTATGCTAAGAGGGCAGTATGCAAAGCTAGCTTGCTTCTAAGGGGCGGGCGTTAAGAATGGCTCTGGTTAGATTTGAAGCTTAGGGTTGAGTTTGAGCCAGGCTTATAAGCAAACGTGTTTTGGCTGAGGGTGAGTCTGGCTATGTTAATGGATGAGCGTAGCTGGAGTTGTGTTTAGCTAGGTGAGGGCGCTATGGAATTAGATTTACTTAAACTTGAAAATCAGGCTTTGAGTGTCAGTGATTTTATTTCTCAGACCAATGGCTTTTTTGAGCGCTTAGGTAGTGTGCTCATTAAAGGCGAGATCTCTGAGGCTCAAGAGCGTAATCATCTGTACTTTTCTATCAAAGATGCCCAGGGCTTAGTTAATTGCTTAATTTATAAGAGCAATTTAGAGCGACTCGACTTTAAGCCTGCGATAGGTCAAAGTGTTTTAGTCTATGGTAAAAACTCCATTTACGCTAAAAATGGCTCATATAAGCTCATCGTCTCGCATATGGCGCTCTCAGGCTTAGGCCAAATTATGCGTCAATTAGAGCTCTTAGATAGGCGCTTGGCTCAAGAGGGCGTATATAACCAAAAGCGCCGTTTACCCGATTTAATTGAAAATGTCGCTGTAGTGACCTCACGTGAGGGCCGAGTGATAGATGATATCTACGCCACAGTGATGCGTCGCAATCATTTAGTCAAACTCTATTTCTTTGATGTCAAAGTTCAAGGTCCTGAAGCTCCTGCCTCGATTGTGCGCGGTCTGTATAATGCTTATAGCAATGCAGCAGCTTTAAACTTAGATGCCATTATTGTCGGTCGTGGCGGTGGTTCTTTTGAAGATCTCTTGTGTTTTTCTGATGAGCAAGTAGTAAGAGCTGTAGCTCAAAGTCCTGTACCAATTATTTCAGCTGTAGGCCACCATGAGGATGCTCCTTTATGTGATAAGTCGGCTGACTTACGAGCCAGTACGCCCACAGCAGCTGCCGAGTTAATTACCCATCTTACCTATCTTGACCGCTGCCATATTTTAGCTGAGTTAATGAATAACTTAGATAATGCTATCTTGCGGCGTTTAGATGATACTGAGCGTAAGTTAGAGCACTTAAATACCTTTTTGCGCGGTGATGCGCTTACTATGCGTTGTCAAAATAAGAGTCTTACGATTGATAATTGCATTAAGCGCTTAGATCACTTAATGGAGAACAAGTTCAAGAGTTATCTTATTGCGCTTCAGAACTTATCTCAGGTCTTAGAGCAAAAGGGTATTAATGAGCGCATTTATAAATATAATGCCCGCATTGAGCAAGCTACAGGTGCTTTAGAGAAAGTAGTAGTAAGAGTAGATAGACTCTCTTATCGTGTGACTTTATCAGAGCGGGCTTTGCGAGATAATGGAGCTGCTTTATTAGCCCGCTGTCAGGCCAAGCAAGCCAAGCTTGATTATTGGACGGCTGCTTTAGATAGAGCTATGGAAGCTAAGCTTAATGGTTATGCAGTCAAGATAAATCAGTACTGCCATGATTTAGATCAAAAGGGAATCTGTGAGCGCCTTAATAATTATCAAGCGCGCATGGATAAGTCCTTGTGGACCTTAGATGCAGCGGTTAATCAGCAAGCAGTGCGTCTACAAGAGCGTTTGCGCTTGGCGGAGATAGGCTTGGATAACTTTGCTAAGCGTACGCTTAATGTCATCTTCAATAATTGGCAGATGCGCCTTTATACCTGTATCGAGCATCTCAATCGTGTTATTGAGCATAAGTTAGGGGAGACTTATCAGCGTCTTTATATGCAAGAGCAGCGCTTAGAGTTAGGTCCTAATTTTACTAATGCGCTCCCTTCGTTTTTCAATAGTAAGTTATTACACTCAGCTCCCGAGAGAGTACATAATGCCGAGATGGCGCTGTTACAAGTAGTCTCTAAGCTTCATGTTTATCAAGAACGTCTTGATGAAGGTATGATGGCCTTAGAGCTCTACCATGAACACAAGATCTTACCAGAGCTTAATGAGCGTAAGAATAACTTACTCTCACTTATTACCAAGCTCCAAGCCCTCAACCCGCTCTATCAATTAGAGCGCGGTCTGTCTATTACTACCAAAGATGGTATGCACTCTATCAAGGGCGAGGACATTATGGTAGGAGATGAATTAGTCTCTATCTTAAAGGGTTATCAAATCTACTCTAAGGTCACAGGCGTGGTGCCACGCAATCTCGAGCTAGTTGATAATACCGAGCTTTTAGACTAATCCTATATGGTCATCTACCCTCCACAGCCTCTCGGGCGCCAGGCTTACTTGTTTTTAAAAAGGAAGCTGTATAGCGCCTTAGTGCTAGGCCTCTGGAGCGGGCGCTAAGCGGCCTTTTAAAGAGAGCGCGGTTAGAGCAAGGCAAGAGTGGGGAGGGAAAATGGGCTATTTTAGCATAAGTGGGGTTTGTTCGTAATAGTTAGGCGCGTTCTTTGTGCGTGCTGTTCACTTTTTTTGCTTTACTATGCTTTAGAGGGATAACATTAGCTAAAATAAAGGTTTGCTAAGGTTGTGCACTTTAATTTAGTTTTGATTGATCTTTGGTTTGGTTTAAGCAGGAGTGGAGCATGGAATACTCATTAGATGGCATTGTTGCGCTAATTAACCGCAAAGAGCCCCTACCTTCTGGTTTTACCAAAGCCATAAAGCAGGTTAAAGGTATTACTGATAATCGTGGTTTACACAAGGTTGTCTTTCACGAGTTATGCCATGATTTGCTCTTAAAGCTCCAAGAAGAGCATTATGACGCCGCTACTACTTATGTCAGCTGTGATTATTTATACAAGCTGATGAGTGTGCTCTTGCGTCACAATATTTGTATTGTGCCTTTAGGAGTAGCGCGCAATTTAAGTATTTATAGCACTATCTATCTTACTCCCCGTGCCGATTTGATGAATGATAGTGATATTTATGGTCTCCAGCAGGTAGCCGCACGCAAGAAGAGCTCGCATACCAACAATGAGATTGAGACTATTATTCGCGCTAAAAAGAAGATCCAAAACTACAATACGCTCTTACATGTCTTTGAGTGCTTAGGCTCAGCTCAGCTGGCTCCTTTAGATACCAATCAGCGCATTGTGCTCAATGCCATTATCAATGACATGCTTCTGCCGCGTGATGCCATTCGCTATATCAAGTCCTTATTCTCTTATGCCTGCGAAATTGGCTCTTTCCAATACGATTTTAGCAATCCCAAGTATGTCAATACAGTAAATGCCGCTTGGGGACAAGAGCAGGCTCTTGAGGTCATGAATATCATTGCCAAGACCATTGCGCCTTCGCATTTATCCATTGCCATTCCTGATGATTTCCCGCATGCCAAGCTCTTAAAAGAGCGCTATGACTTCTACTGCCCAGAGGTGTACTTTGAGCTAGCAGAGCCTGTAGTGCAAAATGTAGTGCCTGTTAATGAGCGCTCTTTAGGCTCTTTGACTTATTCCCAGCGCCGTTCCCGCCTTAAAGCTCAAATTAACTTTGCTTGGGAGACTTTGGCTCATAATCCATCTGATAAGTTAATTGATGAGCTTAATGCCTCCAAAGATGAGCTCTTATTAAGCCGTCCTGGTTTTAGTGATGACTTTATTGAGCACTTGAGCTTTTTACCGCCTGAATATGGTGATTTAAAGGCCTGGTTTGCCAATTTACAAAGCCAGCTCATGAACGATGAGGCCAGCCGTTTAAGCTTGCCTAACTTTGCGCAATGTCGTTTAGCTGTCTATAGCTATCAGCCAGGCGATCAAGCCTCAAATTCCGAGGTAGCCAAGAGCAATAGCCAATATTTTCTCGACACCCATGGCTATACCAAGCTCTTAGGTAAGAGCAATGATGGGGTCTTAGCAAAAGCAGCAGAGAGCTTGCACTTAGATACCTTTGTGACCGAAGAGCGCTATCGTTGTGTGCAAAATGCCAAGGCTGCCATTGAGACTGCTTTAGATGCCATGACAGCCAAGGATCTTAAAGATAGTGATAACAATAGTGCTTTGCCAGCTGCACTAGGCCCTAATAGCAAGCATAATTTGGCCAATGTTTTGGGCAATCAAGATCTTGATCCTAACTATCAACTCTCGCAAAGCGAAGAAGAGAGTGAGGGTGGGGACGATAAAGTTATCGACCCCAAGGACTTTGCTCCTACCTTAAAGAAAATGCGCGGCCGTAAAGACAAGGAGGTCAATTCCTTTGTTGCTCTAAGTGGTGCGGCTCGTGATGATTTGTTCCACGTAGTGCCTTTTACTTTTGAGAAATTCAATTTCTTATTGCACGATTATTTAATTTGGAGCGATGTACCTGACGTAGTAGCTAACTTTCCAGAGAAGGCAACTTTGTCTTTAAAGGAGGACTATAGCCGCAATTTAAGTCAGTTTATCTACAAGCCTTTTAAGCAAGTGAGCCGCTTAAATAAGATTCTTTCTTATGAGTTCTTATTACGCTATCTCTTTGCCGAGCCTAATGCCAGAGCTTATTTAGATGAGCAAGCTCAAGATGATGAGGCCGACATTGAGCGCTTATTTGAGCATATTGTGCACAACAATTACTTGCTCTTACATGGCTGTGAGCTCTCTTTAGCTAGCTACCATTGCTTGTATTATTTTGAACGCTATTTAAACAACCCACAGCTGCACTTTAATAACGAGCTCTTCTATCTGTTTTTATTTAAAAAGGAGCCTTATTTAATCAATTTATACCTAGCTCGCTTAGTGGCTTGCTATGGTCCTAATTTGATTAATATCCCTCGTCAGTTTTATTCGCTCTTAGCGCTTAATATGCTCTTATTCCCGCAAAAGAGTCATGTAAGTGAAGGACAGAGTATTTTGCATGACATGTTTATGCATCAAGCTCCAAGCCATAATTTTTACAAAGTCTTGTTAATTAACAAACTTTCCCAAGAGCTCTATGATGAGGTTCACAAGCAAGAGCTTGCCGACCTAAGCCTCTTATTTATGGATCATGAGCAGTCGCATAAGCAATCTTTAGTGTATGAGGAGTCCTTTTATTACGATGATTGTAAGCGCAAGCTGATGTCGGCTTTATCTGGTGAGTACTTTGAACATCTGTGCTCGGCTAAGACCTTTGATAAGTTGTTAGATCGTCTAAGCACTACTTTAAGTGGCGCCAATTTAAAGACTTCGTGGCAGCTCCAAGAGCAAGAGCTACAAGCTATTGCCCTTAAGTTTGCCTATGATGCCAAGATGAAGAATCCAACCTTCTCGGTGCAATATTTATCGCATGAGCTCAAGGTTCTATTAAGTGCCATTTATAAGATTGCTACCTTAGTGCAAAACTTTGGTTTTGAGCTTTCGACTCAAGACCAAGACACATTAGATGCGCTCAAGGCTGCTCAAAATGCCCAAGCTTTAAGTGCTCAAGAGCTTAAAAAGCAAGTCGAGTCTTTAGATGTTAATATCAGCACGGAGCTGATCAAAAGTGCTCGTCATATTAGCCATGGCAAGGTAGGTAAGACTTTTAGTTCTCCAGAGCAAGAGCGCAGCGATATTTACCAAGACTATGCTAAGCGCTTTAATCTAGAAGGCGATATGGTTAGCCGTTGGGAGGATATGCCAGAGGGCTATAAGCTTAGTGTGCAAGATAAGCTGACGCCATCGTCTTTAATTAAGCGTGACTTTGAGCAAGGTATGGATGCGAGCTTATTAGTCACTGATGTAGATGAAAGCGAGACTTGGCTCGGTCAAAGTGCCTTGCAAAGCATGTTAGAGGATGCCTCTGAGGAATTGGTGCAAGATATTAGAATGCTCCAAGGCTTATTAGAGCATACTGATATGAGCAATGCCTTTGAGCTCAAAGAGCGCTTAGATAGCAAGAATCTGACTTTAAGTGATTTGGACGATAAGATTACCAAGGTCAACTTTAGCTTCTTGGTCTATGCCTATCACAAGATGATTGCTTTGGTAGCGAGCAATTTACAGCGCCTCCAAGAGAATCACAATGCCAATTTCTACCAAGAGCAGGTCTTAAATAGCTATTTCAAGCTTGAGCTGCAAGATAAATTTGGTAAGGGCACTTCATTTTATGATGAGTTTAGCAATAACTTATACAAGGGTTATATCGTTCCTGTAGTCAATAAGCTCTTATGTTCAGAGCACCAATATTGCTATTCCTTGAGCCAAAATATTCAGCTTTGGGAGCATATGGGAGCCATTGCACAACAATGTTCTGCTTTGTATGACCAAGATTATGCCTTAACGGACTTGGCCTACAATCGCCTTATGCTCGAGTGTTTGCTCTATAGTGATAAGCCTGAATTTGTTGCCTCCAGACGCGCTTATGTTTTAGGTGTAACCCACACTAAGCAATTAGGCTTTGTCCATGGCATTACTACTGATTATTTACAAGAAGTATCATCTATCTTGCACAATACCTTGCAAGTACAAATGGTGCCTTATTATTTGCCATTAAAGGGAGCATCAGGGGCTAATTTCTCCTTGCTGCGCCCAAGTGTCAGCCATATTAGTGTCATTGCTATCCCTGAGTGCTTAACTAAGCTAGAGTCGCGTTCAGCTTATGATGATTTATTGTTCTCCTTGCACTGTGCCAATACTCTATTAGAGATCTTAAATGCCTTGGTGCCAATTGACTTACAAGACACTCAAGTCGTGGACTTGTTGGTCAATGAGGTGATCTTACTCCATAGCTTGAAACAGCAGCCTGCAGCTTGTGACTTTGTCGCTCAATTTATGCTCGGATGTATGCAAACTCTAAAGAGAGAGCCTGCTTTAGATATCAATAAGTTAGTTGACTCTAGGTTCATGCTGTTAAAAGCTGTGATTGGCTCATATAGCACTCAGCGTCTAAAGCAAATGCTCTTTTTAGGCTTTGGTTTAATTTTAGGCAGCAATTTTATCAAGCTGGACGTGAAAAAGAACTTTGTCAAAGTGCTTAAAAACTTAGATATGCTCTCACGTAACCACAAGGACTTCTTGGTCAAGGTCAAAAACGACAAGGCAGGCGATGGTCGTAGTGCGCGCCCATCTTGGAAGGACAATTTAAGTGCTGGCGCAGCGCGCAGTGTCAATGGCATTAACCCAGCTCTTGCTCGCTATAGCTGGTATCGACCTAACCAGTCATTAAAGGATCAGTCTTTAAATCTCGATATGGCCAAGATTAAAGCCAAATTAGAAGAAAGCGAGGAAGTCCAAGAGGTCATTACCAAGCTGCGCGATAATGAACAAGAGCTCCTAGCTAAGGAAACCCAAGCTGCCCTCCAAGACAGTACCTGCGACGCAGGAGCTCTTAGCGCTGAAAATTTTGCCACTGATGATAGCCATGACGCTGCTAAAGCTGCACAGGCAGTAAGTGCTCAAAGCCAGGAGGAGGACAGTGAGTTCTTAAATGCTAAGCTGCGTCAGGTAGTAGAGTCCTTAGCCATTCAAAATAGCGATGCTATTGTGTACTTAGAGTTTAATGGCATTTGCGTCAGCCATGGTTTAATTTCGGGCAATTACTGCATTGAGGCGCTCAATGAATATACCTTTGAGGTTTATGATGAGCCTCTGTTAGAGTTAGATGGTGAGGGCAATGAGGCGGTAGTGTATATCACTACTGATATTCTCGAGTTAATCTATGCTCAATGTGTCGCACTGAAAAAGGGCTAAGCATCAATGAGTTGCTAGAAAAAATTAACAGTACATCCTTAGATAATGGTACAATTTTGTGCAAATTAGCTTTGGACAAGATTAAGTAGTGGCAACGCTGTGCTTAATTTGCCTTTTTGATTATTTTAGGTTTGTGAGCTCATGTACTTATTTAAAAAAATTGGTGCCGCTTTATTATTGACTTCCACATTGGTCTTAGCTTCTCAAGTGCAAGCTGATGTGCGTATTGATATTAAGAACGACAGCTCCGAAGATTGCTCGGTAGCTTTTAATGCCCGTGTCGATAAGACTAAGTGGTTAACCGAAGGTTGGTATGTCTTTGTTCCTGGTGAGGAAGGCCCTGTAATTTTAAAGGGTGCTAACGATGTACATGATGTCTTTATTTATCATGATTGTGGCTTGACTCCAACTGATCGTGACGAAGTAAAGCGCGCTTGGGTTAAGGTTAACTTAAAGTTCTCTGACTACTTGCCTAAAGAAAATGAAAAGGACTACCAAGAAGTACAATTCGTACGTCTTAACTCCCCTGCTTATACTATTGGCAACCGCAAGTAGCTATTAAAAAATTAGGGCCTCACATTGAGGCCCTTTGCTTCTTTTAGTTTTTAGTGCTCATCGTGTAAGTACTCGTACCAATGCTCATTAATTTGGCTTTGGAGTACTACAGAGGTGAGTGTAAAGACCTGATGGGCATTAAAGTCCAAGGTAATTAACTGCTCTTGCTCTAATTGCTCATTATCGCTAGTAGTACTTGAGTCCTTACTTGTCACTAAGTCTTGATAAGCACTCTTTTGCTTTAAAGATGCTGCCTTAAAGAGACGTCGATCTTGGGTATTAATACTACCAATAGCCGCATCCTCATAAGCTTGCAGGGCCTCCATCTCCTGTTCTAATAAAGCCTCCTCATCATCAAGCGCCTCATTCTTGCCATCGGCAGAGGCCGCAGCCTCAGGCACGTCAGGAGCACTTGATGTCCCCTCTACAGATTGCACTGGAGACAGCGCTTGCGGCGCGGCGCTTTGAGCTGGGGCCTCTTGCTTGAGCGTACTACTAGCGTTATCACTACCCTCAGTTGTCTCTACCATAGCCTCTTGCTTGGCCGCAGGGGCAGCAGCAGGTGTGCTTGCTTGGTTAGTGGTGCTATGAGGGGCTTCTTGCGGGGCATCGGGGCCTTTGATTAGAAAGTCAAGAGCGCTATTGCTTTGAGGCTCGACTGTTGGTTTGATTGGGATATCGGGGGCGTAAGCAGCCTTGGTTACCTTGATGTTTTGAGCAATATCAACCATGGTCTGAGCTTGGGCCATTTCTTGTTGTTTACGTAGGGCCTCTTGCTCAGCTTTTTCGCGCTCTAAGCGCTCTTTTTCTTGTCGTTCTTGTTCTTGCTTAGCTTTAAGGGCGGCCTGGGCGGCATCAAATTCGGCAAATTTGCGCTCAAAGGCAGTAGGCTTGGCAAGTTTAGGATGAATGTCCAAAGGAGAGTATTGGACAAAGTTATTCATCTGAGTTGGATCTGGAGCTTGGTGCAAGGCGCTAGTGGTATAGACCACACTTAACACATGGGTCTTGGTGGTAACAATATTAGGGTCTAAGCCACGTGACTTGGCATAGCCGATTAAAAACTCAATGAAGTACTCTTTGAGCTCTTGGGTCGATAGCAATGGCTCAATGCACTTTAAGGCGCACAAGCCCAAATAGGTGCAATCTTGCTTTAAGGCATCGAGATTGAGCATAAAGTCAAGATTTTTAATCAGATAACCATAATCTAAGGCAAATTCATAAACTTCACGGCCAATACTCTCGTAGATCTGGTCTTTTTCACTTTGCTTATTAACTGCGGCTAATTGATGGGAGCTAATGCAAGCACCTAAGTACACCAAGAGCTTATCGAGCTCTTCATAGCGCATTAAGCACAGACGATCGACTTTGTTTTCAAAGTAATAGGAAATATTGTGCTCTTCATGGAACTTAGCTAGCTGTGGATGCACCTTATAGAGGCTATTTTGCATGTCCTGATTATCTTTTTGCGCACGAAGGGAAGATTGCTTATCTCCAAAGTCGGAATTAAACGCCAGAATGCGACTTAATAGATCGCCTTGATTTAATAAGTATTGGACATAATAGGGACTCATCGACATAATTGACAGGCCTTAATGAAGACAGATCTCGCACAGACATAATGGGGCGCACTAGGCTCCTGTATATATTCTTAATATAACCTAAAAGCAGGGCTTCTGGATGCCAAAAAGAGTGCAAAAATACGCATTAGATGCAAAAAAAGCTACTTTAAATCATGCCTTGTGCCCGTATAATAAGGGCCGTACTCGATTTATCCCCTAGGGAGCCTCATTCATGATAGCCTTGCACATTTCTGCCGTAGTTTTGGTGTTATATGCCATTGCCTCATTAATCTTGCCGCTCAAGTTAAAATTTACTTATAAGGCTTGCTGGGCCTTGGTAATTATAGGTGCAGGCTTAAAGTATATGATTTATTCGCGCACAGGTGGCATTTTAGAACCTAAGCTGCCACGCGATATCATTGTGCTCCTTGAAGCGCTCTATAGCGCACTTTTGTTAGTTGTCGTGATGGCGCTTCTAAAAGACTTAATGCTCTTATTAATCTGGGTAGGCAAGGTCTTAGGCTTAGTGTCCAAGTTTAAGCTTCAGCATGGCAAGGTGGCAGTAGTCATTGGCCTTACTGCCTTGAGCTTAGGTGTCTTTGGTACTTTAAGTCAGTTCAAGGTACCTGAGGTTTACGATGAGACCGTCTATGTAAAGAACTTGCCACATGATTTAGAGGGCTATCAAATTGTGCAATTAACTGACTTGCATATCGGCCCTATCTTAAAAAAGGACTTTTTACAGGGGGTAGTAGAGCGTACCAATAGCCTCAATGCTGATTTAGTGGTGATTACTGGTGACTTGGTCGATGGCTCGGTGGCTAAGCTCAAGCATGAATTTACTCCCTTTAAAGAGCTGCGCGCCCGTCATGGCGTGCTGGCTGTAACTGGCAATCATGAGTACTATTCAGGCGCTAATCCTTGGGTTAAGACTTGGGAGAGTATGGGCATTAAATTCCTCTTTAACCAGTCAGTGCTCTTACAACAAGGCAGTGCATCTTTAAAAGTAGCAGGTGTACCTGATAGGCGAGGGGTGCAAGTAGGTGCGATAGAGCCTAATATTAATCATGCCTATAGCACTATAGTGAGCTATCAGAAGGGCATGTCTACCTCCATTGAAGCTCCTCATGCTCTATCGCTACTCAACCAAGAGATTGCAGGCCCTGTAGATATTACCCATGGCAAAGTAAAAGCAGCTAAAGATAAGGAGGATAAAGCATCAGGCGCTAGCCAAGTAAGCTTTAATATCAGTAAGCCTAGTGCCGACCAGCGCCAAAAGTTGCGAGCTTTGCGCAATGCTCAGACTGTAGTCTTATTGGCTCATAATCCTTCCATTGCCAGTGAAGGTGATTTACGTGCAGACTTAGTGCTTACAGGTCATACCCATGGTGGCATCATGTTTTTTTTAAAGCCTTTAATTGCTCACTTTAATGCAGGCTATGTCAGCGGCATGTATAAGCTCAATGAGCGCACTCACCTTTATGTAAGCAATGGTACAGGTATTTGGTCGGGTTTTTCTTGCCGCATCTTAGTACCTTCCCAAATCGTGCGTTTTACCCTACAGCGTGCTCCTTAGGAGCGGGGAATTGGGCTTTGGTTTGCATTATAAAAGTGAGTACAATATTACGAGTAGCGAGCTTAATAGCTTGCCTGCTGCTATGAGTGATGTGCTCCTGAATTTTAGAAATTAAACAAGCGAGATCAAAACCATGTCTTACAAGATTTTGTGGTATTCCATGCCTTCCTTACATGACAACAGCAATGGTGCTGCGATTCATAATAAGATCCTATTGGAAGCTTTGGCTGCTCGTGGTATTCAGGTAAAGGTCTTAAACGCTTGGGTAGGTGATGATCCACACGGTTTAGTGACTTTAGATAAAATCAATGAGCAATTAGTCCAAAATGGCACTGCTAGCAATGATAACTATATCCAATTTGTCGATAGTGGCGTGGAGTATGTGGTTATCAAGACCAAGGGCCGTATTTGCAATGATATTACAGGCTCTGATCAGTCCAAGATTTTTGATCTCTTCTTACAATTTTTAGAAAAGTTCCAGCCTGATGTTGTGATGGGCTATTCAGGAGATGTCTTCTCTGCTTATTTGCGCCATGAGGCTGCTTATCGTGGCATTCCTGTAGTCTATGCTCTGTGCAATGGCTTGCACCGCTCCTTTGGTTTTGCCGATTGTGATTTAGTCTTTACCCCATCTGAGGCTACTGCCAAGATGTATAAAGAAAGCGATGCCATTGACGTCAAGGCTGTAGGTCAATTCTTAGATTACAACAAAGTAACTGATCCTAAGCGCGATCCTAGCCAAGCTAAGTATGTAACTTTGATTAACCCAACCCCAGAAAAGGGCTTGGCTATTTTTGCCAAGGTAGCTCAAATCTTTAATCACAAGCATCCAGAGCAAAAGTTCTTAGTCGTTAAGAGCGTAGGTGACTACAATCGCATTGTGATGAACTTACATTATGCAGATGGTACTCCATTTGTCCAAAATGGCGTTAATCCTATACCTAATGTCGATGTGGCCGAGCATACTGATGATATTCGCTTAGTTTATAACTTAACTCAGGTCTTAATGACTCCTTCGGTATGGCATGAGGCTTGGGGCTGTGTGGCAACTGAGGCCAATTACAATAATATTCCTGTACTCTCCTCTAAAAGCGGCGGGCTGCCAGAGGCCGTACGTGAGGGCGGTATTTTATTAGATGCCCCCAAGAGCACCCAAAAGGACTTCTATTGCGTGCCAAGCGATGAGGAAGTAGCTCCATGGGTTGAATCCTTAGAGCGCCTCTTAGCTGAGGACTGGACTGCACAGTGCCGTCAAGCTAGCGATGAAAACTCTTTGCAAAATAGTGTCGATCGTCTCATGGAGTACTTACAGCCTTTATTAGATAAGGGCAAGCAAGGCAAGCAGCCTTTAGACAAGTCCTTCTTCTTCTCTACAAAGACCATGCAACAGCGCAAGAAGTTCTACCAAGACAACAATATGATCCCAAGCGACCAGGACAAATAAGTCTGCGCTTACGCGCTAGCGTCTTACAAGGCCCCTGAAGATCGGGTATTTTCAGGGGCCTTGCTGTTGGTATTAGCGGCAAGAATAGCCCGATATGGAAAAAATAGGTAGCAAAAGGCAAATGCTGCCAGGTATCTTTATAGTAGGTAAAAGCTTGCCCTAGGGCTCTTAAAAGGCATGAATAGGGGATTTGTGTACTTTAGCTAGTTACACTCTATGAGCTTGGCACACTGTGTGCAAAATGCCTGTACAAGTGAGTTTATTTCCCTTATTGGCTCACTTCTAGGAGACAAACACTATGTCAAGCTCAATTGTTCATTCAATGGCTCCTACCGATATCAGGGAAAATTGGTGGGATAAGAGTAACAAGCTTGATAGTTTCGCTAATTCATCAGTTAATGATGTTTTCGCAGCTAATCAAACTAATGGCCAGTCCTTTAGTTCTAGCTTAGAGAATATCTTGGCTCGTGCCGACGAGGTTGCTGCCAACGATGGCTTAAACATCTCGCGCGCTGCGCCAACTACTGTCACTGGAGAAGCGGTAACTTTTGAAGAGCTTATTAACTCTGAAAATGCGCAGATAAGAGAATTTGCAGTATTAGATCAACAGCCTTTATCACCAGACTGGGCCGTCTTGAAGAACGCTAATCCCGTAACTCCAAGCAATTTTAAAGCCCTCAATGGTTTATCCGATGGCTTAATGCTATCCCAGCGCTTTGCTAATGCTCTTTATGCTGTTTAGCTTGATGTCGTGATACAGATTTTTTAGGTAAGGCTATCTTAGGCTGTAGGCAGCTAAATTTTAATATGCTTACACTGTTGCCTATGGTTTAAGAGAGCCTGACCTAAAAGGTTGACTATCATGCAAGCTAGATAGTGGCATTCTTCTCTTTTGCTAGCATTACTGCTGAAAAAAGAGTGATCATAGTTGTGGTTCTTCATTTCTGAAATTAAGGAGTTTGCTTATACAAGAATGCTCTTGTGTGACTGATTACTTAACTAAGAGTATTAAGACCAGTTTTAAACAAACAGTTTCTGGTACTACTCTTTGACCCTGCATTGAGTGCGCTTGATAGGTGTGCTCAGAGCACACTAACTGTTTATTTAAGACGACTATGTTCGCCACCAAATGCTCTTACTGCGCAAGGTCTGACTTTGCGCAGCAAGAACATGGCAGCATTAATAAAGCGCTGCTTTTGCCGCAAGGTAAGAGCAGCCTCTTAGGTCGTCATACGCTAAAAGAAAAGCTAAAGGCTCTTATTAAGCTCTTTTTTACAAGAGATCTTAGTAAGAATTTTTAGCTTTTTTGCTTTTTAAGAAATCCCTGTAAAGGGACTAGCTGTACATCAAGGCTGCGTGTGCCCACCGATACGGTTAATTCTTTGAACATATAAGATTGGGCTAGGTTATTAAGGGTACTTAATAAGTATGGAAACCAAACCCAAGAAGTGCCCTCCATAATTGTAAGATGGGGAGGGAGTAGTTCACTGCTGGGCATGTGCGGTTTCTATTACTAGCTTAGGAGTCCTAATTGACTCATAGGTCTCTTAGCGGCTTAGTAATGTATTTTTATTGTCTTATGATTTTTAGGAGAATGGTGAGATGGATTTTAAAGAGCTCATGGAAACTCGCTACACCACTAAGCACTACGATGCTAGTCGCAAAGTGGATGATGCTACCTTAGCTAAGATCTTAGAGTGTGTGCGCTTGACTCCAACTTCAGTAAATAGCCAGCCATATCATTTTTATGTGCTCACAGGTCAGGCTAAAGATAATTTCCGTCCTGCTATTAAGGACTTTAACTTACAGCGCTATGACGCTGCATCTCATGCCATTGTCATCTCCTCTAAAACTATCATTGATGAGGCTCACTTAAAGGCTGTACTCGAAGCTGAAATTAAAGATGGCCGTTTGCCAAATGATGAGCTCATTGCCGCTCAAGACAAGTCCCGTCATTTCTTCTCTAACTTACACGTAGAAAAGGGTGACTTTGCCGCTTGGACTGGCAAGCAGGCTTATATTGCCTTTGCGACCTTAGTTTATGCAGCTCATGCCTATGGCGTTGACTCTACTGCATTAGAGGGTATTGATTATGCCAAGGCCGATGAGCTCATGGACTTTGCCTCCAAGGGCGAGGCTTGTGCTGTAGTCGTAAGCTTAGGCTATCGTGCTAGCAATGACTCTAATACTATCGACAAGCGTCCAAAGTCACGCTTGAGTTTAGAACAATTAGTCTCTTTCATGGACTAGTTCAGTAAATTTCAGTGACCAAGGGCTCAAGCTCTAGAGCTCAGAACCAAGTGATAGCTTGGTAGCTGGTATAATTAAAGGCCAAGATCTACTAATTAAGTAGTCTTGGCTTTTTTATTGTTGGTGCTAGTGTAGTACAAATAAGGACTAGATTATGAGTGCTGAGTTTTTATCTATTCACCCTGATAATCCGCAGCCACGCTTTATTAAGATGGCTTGCAAGATCTTACGTAATGGCGGTGTGGCTGTAGTGCCTACTGATTCTTCTTATGCTCTGTGTTGCTTAATGGAGCAAAAGAACGCTATGGAGCGCATTGCTCATATCCGTAAGATTAGTAAAAATCACAATTTCACTTTAATTTGCCGCGACCTCTCTGAGCTCTCTACTTATGCCAAGGTCGACAATAATGTCTTTAGACTGCTCAAAAACAATACTCCTGGTGCTTATACTTTTATTTTGCCTGCCACCAAGGACGTCCCACGCCGCGTTATGAATGAAAAGCGTCGTACCATTGGTCTGCGTGTGCCTCAGTGCACTATCTTAGAGGCCTTGCTCGAAGAATTAAATGAGCCTTTAATGAGCTGTTCTTTAATCTTGCCTGACGAGGAAACTGCTGAGTCTGATCCTGTTGAAATTAATGACAAGATTGGCTCTATTGTCGATGTCATTGTCGACGGTGGTCTATTACATCCTCACGCTACTACTGTCATTCGTTTTGAAGATGGCTCCCCTATTGTCCGTCGTGTGGGTATTGGCGATCCTAGCCCATTTGAATAAGCACTTTTTCTCTTTGCTCTCTAGGACAGGTTGGGACTCATAGTTTTTGCTATCCCCTCTGGGGTCTAATCAGGCCTGTCCTTGTCTTATCAGCCTGTTTCCTCTCATCATCATCTTTCTCTGGCTTTCAAGATCAGTAAGCTTATCATGGGTAAAATGCCTTACTGGGGGCCTAGT
>Oklahoma_p2__coassemble_857_pt1 | contig 21929 bp, 10 predicted proteins | sample Oklahoma_p2__metabat2_high_PE_034 | metagenome-assembled genome bin Oklahoma_p2 | reverse complement strand
GAGCTACATCCAGATGCTCTGCCTTTTTCTTCTCTTAGCTTCCCATCCTCACTTCTCTTATAAGTAAGCTACCTCGGCTGTCTGCTTTCACTTAACTTATCCTCGTTAAGGTTAACACTTTTTTGTAATCCATCTCACATAATTATAAAAAAAACAACACTATAAATTATCAAAGATATTATTTATAGTAAAGTTTTGCTATGATGTCGTTACCACCATCATCTTGGGATTCAGGAGTGAGCTTATGGAAGATCAATTACTCAAAAAGTGCCAAAAATGGTACGAGCAAGATCAGCATGAAAAAATCATTGAAGCTTTAGAGGCTCTTGAAGAGCGTAGTGCGAAGCTTGATAGTGAGTTAGCTCGTGCTTATAACAATCAAGCTGATCATACCACTAAAGAGGGCCGTGCACTTTTACAAAAGGCAGTAGCTGTGCTGCTGCAACATGAATCTAGTATGCAAGATGATGCTTTGTGGCACTATCGTCTTGCCTATGCTTATTATTATTTAGAGCAAGAGCATCAGGCTCTAGAACATTTTCTCGTAGCTCATGAGCTTGATCCAGAGGATGTTGATGCTCCGATGTTTATTCAGCATTGCCAAGCAGAGTTGAGCGTGCCCCTCTTTAAGTTTAGTCATCCTTTTGCTCAGCGCTGTCAGGATGCGTGGCAAAACTTTGCCCTTCAAGAGGCGCACCTTCGCGACTTGTTAGCTACTGAGCAAGGGATAGCAGCAATTAACTTATGCCAAGAGATTTTCTTGGAGGCTCTAGATGGGGTGTCTTTAGAGCTTGGCAAACATGGTGAGCGCTATGAGCTGGTCTTTACTCCAGAAGGTAATGTCCTGGAGCTTTTTGCCTTAGTGCATCTATGCAAGCAAGCTCCGCAAGAGCTCTTAAAGAATTGGTCCTTTGTTGTTGGTAGACAGGCCATGCAAGGCATTGCGCTAAGAGTAGAGGACATAGAAGTAAGCGCTGATGATGTCTTTGTAAGCCTAAGCACTGACGATTCAGAGACTCAATCATTTCAGCTTAAAGCTTATTGCCCTAAGCTTGCTGCTTTGGATAAAAAGCAAGTGTGGTGGATGCTCACTACCCTAACTGACGTAGTCTTAGGTGAAGTTGCTCATATGCGCTATATCGCAGGCTTTGAGCTCTCCGATGCGCCTTTAGCTGAGAGTTGCTTGCTCTCTAAGCTACCTGAGGAGTTGCAAAAGCGTAAGTGCGATCTCAAGGTTTCAGCCGCGCAGTATTTAGACAATTGCTATACAAGCTATAAGCTCAATAATCCTCAGTCAGAAGATGACAGCCCTTTACGTAGGGATATTGTAGTTGGCTCGTCGCGTCTGCCTGCTTTAATTAATGAATGGTTTGATGGGGAACATGATAGTGTGGAGCAATTGCACAATAATGGCATTGCCGCAGGTTTCATTTTCTTTGCCATAGAGAGTCTGGAGCAAGGCATGGAATGGCGCACCTCTTTAGAGCGTGAGCTGAGCTTAGATGAAGGTCAAGCTTGCTTATGCTTAGTAGGTGGAGCTATGGGCCTTAAATATGGCTATATTGATGTTCTCGCTTGGGATCTGCCTAAGGCTTTGACTCTTATTGAGCGCTTGGGCCAAGAATTTAAGATTCCTGAGATTAAGTTCCAGACCTTTCGTAGCGATATTGATAGCATTACTGTCATGGATGCAGAGGATGAATGTGATGAGGATATGACTGGCCGCTTCTTAGGTTTTGTCCTTTTAGAGCAAACTCAATTTGACGCTGCGCATATCTTATCTGAGCTCAAGGCACAATGGGGCATTGGGCCAAATCCAGAGCCAGAGCCAGACCTTGAGCAGGAAAAGGATAGCTTAGTCTTTAATTTTAACGATCATTTAGTTGCTATTTGCCTCATGCGGGGCCCTGTGCCTAATCAAGAAGCTGAGGAGATGGTGCAGCGTAATTACTTGTGGCCGCAAGGCTTAGAGCAAGTCAAAAAACATCAGGCTCATTTATTAGTAACTATTGTAGGCGACAATGAGGATCCTATTGAGCGGGGCTTGCTCTTTACCAAGGTAGCCGCTACTTGTGTTCATCTGGAAGGATCTTTAGGCATTTATACCAATGGCACCGTCTTTGCGCCTGATTTCTATTATGATTTAGCACAACTTATTAAAGCCAATGACTTGCCAATTAACAATTGGATTTGGTTTGGTATCTGGCGTAATAAGGATAGCGACAAATACAATGCCTATACTTGTGGTATGCGCAGCTTTGGCAAGCTCGAAATGGAAGTATTGGATGTTGAAGCCAAACCTGCAGAATTGCGCGAATTTTTGTGCAATATGGCCCATTATGTGATTGCCCAAGATGTTACCTTGCAAGATGGGGAGACCATTGGCTTTAGTGCTGAGGATAAGCACTCCATTACGCAAAGTAAGGGTGTAAGCGGTGCAGTCGATGATGTTGAAACGCTCAAGATATCGTTTGAGGCTCAAGAGCCATCCTCTAACGATTCCTCCTCACATAAGTCACAAGAGTTCGATTTTGATTTGGCGAGCATTGCCTATGGGGATAGCTATGCTGATGCCCAAGACTTAGATGAGCGCATTGAGTTTGATTTTGATGATGCTGCATATCATATAGAGTCTATTAAGGAAAAGCAGCTTAGCATTGATCCGATTAATGCCTACAACCATATGGCGATTTTCTTACGCTGGAGCATAGAGCAGGGGCTTATAGATGAGAACTTGCTTCAAGATCATGTCGTGTTAGTCTCTCAAGACCTCCACAAGCTGCGTGAGTTTATTCGTGATGAGTTGGACGGAGTGTTAAGTTCACATATCTTCACCGATGTAGGCTATGCCTTTGCTCGTTATTATTACGACTGCGAGGACTTCCCTTATTACCCATCTGATGTGGATCAGTATGCCTTAGGCATTTTTGGCTATCAGCGCTGCAAGGAAGAGTTTAAGACTGAGGCCTACTTGTTTGTTGAGTTTAACGAGGAGTATTACCAAGGTCTGAGTGCTGTGATTAGCAAGACTTTTGCTAATTGGAAAAATCAAAGCTTTGACTATAGCACTTTTGAGCCAAGTGAGCTGGCAGAAAAACTCATTAACTACTTAAACTGCCCTTGCATCTACTTCCCATCCATGAAGGACGATGATCCTATTTGGCGTGCCTATCACTACTGCTTATTAGAGGGTAAGGCGCAAGGATATGTCCCTGTCTTAGTGCAAGCTGATGATGAGACCTTATTAGAATGCTTGACCATGGACTTTGACTCAGATGAGAACTATGCCTTTAATGCTGAGGCTGTCGCTGCTTATCGCAAGGAAAAGTGCGCCACCATCTTAAAAGATGGTGCGCAGCTCTTAGCAAAGCTGCTCAAGCAGTACCGTGAGGATTTGGCTGATGATGAAATTGAGGAGTCAGAATGGCAAGGAAGGATGGCTGGCGGTAGTTGCATTGAGCGCTGTGCCAATTATTGGAACTATGACAGTGAGTTCACTAAGCCTGTAGTCTTAGCTAAAATCCCTGTCAAGGAGCCATGGAAAGTCTTTGCCTATCTGCCTTTTGGGGGCTGGAATGAATGTCCTGATACCTTGGAGCACATGGCAGTTGCCAAATATTGGTACCAAAAGTTTGGCGCCTTGCCTGCAGCTTTGAGCCATGACGAATTAGAGTTCTACTTGCCTCAGCCTTTAGATAAGGAACAGGCTCTACAAACGGCTCAAGAGCTCTATGGCTATTGTCCAGACATGGATCAAAACTATAATAGTGTAGGTCAGCTGGCCGATACCCTTACCAAATCCCACATCATGTACATTTGGTGGGACTAAGAACTAGCACGCTTGCTCAAGCCTACAAAAGAGAGGCTTGAGCTAAGTTAAAACAGGCAGTAGCAGCGCTTGCAGCTAGCTCACAAGCCTAGTGGCTACCCCTTACAGGCTCAAGCTTTTTGTAGGGGGCGCCACTTTTTTTGTTTGCAGCCCCCCATCCTCAGGCGCGCCCTAGTATTGTCATCCCATCCTGCCTTAGCTCAGCTCTTGGGTTTAGTAGTTCCTAAGGTGCTGCAAGTGGTTATAAATAAGTGGCGAAAACCACTGGGCTTGCCCAGTGGATGAAAGTCACTATGTTTTTATAAAGATGATCTAAATTTAAGATTCTTAGTTCAAATAGAGTTTGTTGGAAAAGGAAGGCAAAACAGACTTGCTTGGTAGAACAAATGCCTGTTTTAAGCCATTTTAGTCTTGGATTAACAATCATATTGGCCTTAAATTGGGTGTTTTCCAACAAACTCTATTTGAACTTGGAGGAGGCATTATCAGAAAAAATGTTGTTTTAAACGCACAATAAACCAAGTGCCTAGTTATAGGTTCTCTTGTATCCTATGTAAATAAAAAAGAAAGGATACATCATATAACATATGAAGCTACTTGATTCTAAAGAGAACCAGTATTGAGTAGTAAAGCATATCCAAATCAGCTTGGTGCCCTATGAGTCCGTTGACTAATAGGAATCTTACGATTTATTGGTGAAAGATAGCTGCTTGCTGATTAAGTGCTGTGCTTATGGTTTTTAAACCATAGGCTCAAAAGTGCCTAAATTTTGTGTAAGTAGGGAGAGGCGTTGGCTTGTGGGGGGTATTTATGGGCTTTTTAAGGCTATCGTGAGCTGGGCGTGAGGGTGTTTGGAGGCTCAGGGGGCGGCGGTGCTATTTTTTAGGGCGATCTGTGAGGTATAGCTAATTTTTGATTTTTTTTTAGCACGCGCTTTTTGATGCTGAATGTATTGAGTAATTTTTGCTTAGATATGCCCCGTAATGATATAGATCAAGGTGCAAAAAATACGTCTCATTAAGGGTATGTAGCCATTAATTGTCATTAATTCCTCTTGCTCAGATAGCGTATCTGAGCTAGCCTAATATTAGAAGTAAGGTCTAAGCCTACCAAAATACAGTGCAGTGGAGCGCTTTTCATTCAGATAAGCAGGGGCCTTAACCTAAGGGTTGTATCAGAGCTCTTAGTCCTCTTTTAGGTGCAGTTGTTAGGTCTAAAAGGGGTACTTATATATAGCAGTGCCTACTGGTAATGCTCAAAAATTATATTGAATAGGAAGTACTCTTTAATCGAGGAAAAGAATGGGTAAAGCGTTAGTTATTGTGGAGTCTCCGTCCAAAGCCAAAATCATCAATGGTTATTTGGGAGAGAACTACATTGTTAAAGCCAGTGTCGGTCATATTCGCGATCTGCCCTCTGGAGCTAGCAAAACTAGCAAGTCCACAGGTGAGGCCGCACCACGTAGCCGTGTAAAGAAGACCGAAGAGCAAAAGCGTAGTGCCCTGTTTGAGCGCATGGGCATTGATCCTCTTAATAACTGGAAGGCCAATTACGAGATCATGCCTGAAAAAACAGCTGTGGTCGCCGAATTAAAGCGCCTTGCTAAGAGCTGTGATGCTGTTTATCTGGCAACTGACTTGGATCGTGAAGGTGAGGCTATTGCTTGGCACTTAAAAGAGATCCTGTCTTCTAAAAGCGATGCCAATAAGCCATTTTGGCGTGTTAAATACCCTGAAATTACCAAAAGCGCGATTCAAAAAGCCTTTAATAACCCAGGCCAGGTCAATATGGACATGGTTAATGCCCAGCAGACCCGTCGTTTCTTAGATCGCGTGGTAGGCTTCATGGTCTCACCGCTCTTATGGGAAAAAGTAGGTCGTGGTTTGAGCGCAGGTCGTGTACAGTCTGTGGCTGTAGAATTAATTGTCGATCGTGAGCGTGAGATTAAGGCCTTTATCCCTGAGGAGTATTGGACCATTGGTGCTAATACCTTAACTCCTAATCAAGAGACCTTACCGCTCACTTTAGCCACCAAGGGCAAGAACAAGGTAGTCATTAATAATGCTGCCCAAGCTCAAGTTGTAGTTAACGAGCTAAAAGATCAGCAATATGTAGTTAGCAAGATTGATTCTAAAAAAGGCAGTGCTCATGCTCCTGCACCTTTTACTACCTCAACCTTGCAACAAAGCGCTAACCAGCGCTTAGGCTTTTCTGTAAAGCGCACCATGACTGTGGCTCAGCGTCTGTACGAGGGTGGTTTTATCACCTATATGCGTACTGATAGCGTCAACCTCTCTCAAGATGCCATTGAAGCTGCTCGCACCATTATTGAAGAGCAATACGGTAAGCAATATTTACCTGAAAAGCCAAACTTCTATCAATCTAAAGAATCAGCCCAAGAAGCTCACGAAGCCATTCGTCCATCTCATCCTGAGATGAAGCAATTACCAAGCACAGTTGATCGTGATGGCCAGCGCCTCTATCAGCTCATTTATGAGCGCTATTTAGCCTGTCAAATGGCTAACCAACAATATGAGTCCCGCTCCATTAGCGTCCAAGCTGGTGATTACATCTTACGTGCTACAGGCAGAACTGAATTATTTGACGGCTTCCGTCGCGTGCTTGGCAATAAGAGCGAGGATACCATCTTACCTAAGGTGCAAGAAGGTGATGTACTCAAGTTAACTGAGCTTTTACCTGCTCAGCACTTTACTCAGCCACCTGCACGTTTCTCTGAGGCTACCTTAGTTAAAGAGTTAGAAAAAGACGGTATTGGTCGTCCTTCTACTTACGCCTCGATTATTAATACTATTCAAGAGCGTGGCTATGTCAAAGTGGAGCGCAATCGCTTCTTTGCTACCAAGATGGGCGAGATCGTAACTGATCGTCTGCGCTATAGCTTTGCCAATTTAATGGACTATCACTTCACTGCTTCTATGGAAGAGTCCTTAGATGAGATTGCCGCAGGCCGTCGTAATTGGATTGCCAGCTTAGATGAGTTCTACCAAGACTTCTCAGCTCACCTTACCAAGGCTCAATTACCATATGAGCAAGGTGGTATGCCAAACAATCGTGCCATTGAAATTGATATGCTCTGCCCTACTTGCCACAAGTATCATATGGCCGTCCATATGGGGCGTACTGGCAGTTTCTTAAGCTGCATGGGCTATCACGATACTGAGGTCAAGGCCACCGAGCGCTGCCGTTGCACCATCAACTTAACTCCTACTAATGAAAATGACATTCCAGAGGATAAGGAGATGGATGAGGCCACTGAGACTAAGCTCTTGTTAGGTAGCAAGCGCTGTCCAAAGTGTGGCTCCAAGATGGATGGTTACTTAGTCGATAAGAACCATAAGATCTATTTATGCTCCAACGTTCCAGTGTGCGATGGCTATACCCGTGAAGAGGGTGATTTCTCCTCCGAGCTTAATTTAGGCCCAACCATCACTTGTGAAAAGTGCGGTAGCGACATGATCTTAAAGCAAGGTCCATTCGGCCCTTATATGAGCTGTACCAATGCAGAGTGTAAGAATACCCGTAAGATCTTGAAAAACGGTGAAGTAGCTCCACCAAAGGAAGACGCAGTCGAGCTTCCAGAGTTGCCATGTGAAAAGAATCCAAGCACTTATTATGTCTTGCGTGATGGTGCCTCGGGTATTTTCTTGGCAGCCAAGGGCTTTCCAAAGATTCGCGAAAGCCGCCCAGTCAAGGTATCCGAGCTCAAGCGCTTTATCGATCGTATCTCGCCTAAGTTCCATTATTTAGCTAATGGTCCTGAGCACGATCCTGAGGGTAATTTAGCTGAGGTTCGCTTCTCTCGTAAGCTCAAGGTGCAATACCTCTCCTCAGTTAATGAAGAAGGCAAGCAAACTAATTGGGCTGCTTACTATCACCCAGAGACCAACTCTTGGCAAGAGAGCACCTTGCGCAGCAAGACTGCTGCCGCCAAGGACGAGAGTGAAGATAAGCCTAAGACTAGAAAGCGCACCACCAAGGCCTAAAGCCTTAAGGCCTGCTGGGGCCAGTGACGCTTAATTAAGAAAACCGCAAAAGGATGGGAATCGTTCTTTTGCGGTTTTGTTTTTCAGTTGGGGCAATTTAACTCAAGGCTGAGTACCAATATGCTACAATGCCCGCACTAATCGGTAGTTTAGAGTTTTCATGGGGTTGGTCAGTAGGGGAGGCTGTTGTGGGTCGTAATTTGTATTATGCGCTAGCGCTACCTTTAGGCAAGATGTCCTTACATGCACGGCTGGCAGGTATGAGCCTTGCCAAGCTCTCTTTAGATGATAAGGGGATGCCTACGGATAAGGCCATGAGCAAAAAGCTCTTAATGTGCGCACTGCCTGCTCATGCTCAGCTCTCCCCAAGCTTTTTATTACGCCAGCATATTGATCCTTTTAATCTTAAGCATGGCTTAAATTCTCTAAACTTTGTTCAAGCAGTGAGCACAGAGCTCCAAGAGCATGGTGAAAGTGATATCTTAATTTCTTTTGCTTTGCATCATTGCTCTCTCTTTAATGCTATGGCGGTGCAAAATTTCTCGAATTTTGCGCTACTTAAAAGCTTTAATTATGTCCTTGATTTAAAAGTAGCCCTGCAAACGTGCGCTCTTTTTGGTAATACTCGTCTCAAGCGCATTACTAATTTAAATCAAGTAGCCAAGGACTTAGGCTATAGCAAGGATTTAACCAATCAAATCAATCGCGTTGAGGCCTTGCACTATGTCTACCAATATCTGCTCAGTCATGACCCTAAGATCATGGCCTTTTTGACCTTATCACGTCAGCAGCGCCTGAACCTTACTAAAGGCCCTTACTTTGTGCACTTAGATGACCAAGGTCTGGGTATTATCAAGCTCTTAGCTCAATCCCCTGAGGGGCATTTGCTCAAGGCCTTAAAGTGCAATGGCAAAGAGCTCACTGTCATTACCATTAATTTAGACTTAGCCCCACTGGTCGCTCCTTTGGGTATTCTAACTGCCGAGCGTCAACAAACACTTCATTTTGATGTCGCCTCCATCATTGCCCGTTTAGACTCAGTCAAGTTTAGCGACTTGCTCTCCTGTAAGGATCTAGAGCGCCTTACAGCTGAGGTAAGCACGGAGGATAGTGCAGAAGATGATGCCGCTTTGGGTCTTGAGGAGCGCTGCTATGCGCACTTATGTGCCTTTAGTGAGCAGGATATGAGTATAGATGAGCGCTTTGTCAGTGAGCTTAGTGACAAGGAGCGTCAGGTCTGGGAGAGCCTTGCCAGCCATGAGGCCCCAAATCAGGATTATGCAACCTTGGTCGAGCAGACGAGCCCTAAATTTGCCTCTATGGTGTTGTGCTATTTAAATGAGAACTTTGCCTCTCAATGCTTTGCCCCCGAGCACGAGAGCTATGTCCAATATTGTAGGGCTCTCCAAGAGCGCTGTGCACCTATATATTTAAAAGAGTGTCAAATGCTCTACCAGAACCTGCCTGAGAGTGATGTCAAGGGCATGGCCTTGCTCGGGCGCATTGCCTCCTACTATTAAACGTAAGCCACATTATGCAGGCTCATAAACGCACCAAGGCATCTTAGACTTATCTAAGATGCCTTGGTGCATAGGAAGAGCGCTGGGCGCGCTGCGCGCTTACTTAGTGTTTAGCGCTGGTAGGTAAGCTCGTGGCGGGTCATGGAGCCATTGACGCCATGGAATAGCTCAAAGCCTTCTTGACCGTCGCGTTCGCCTTGATGGTAATGAGCCATGTCCTCTTTAGATAAGCCAACACGAGTGCGGCGCATACTACCTAAATCAGGGTGATGCTTGCTTTGATATTCCTCAATTAAGAGCTGCTCTTCATCTGTGGTAGCAAATTCTTCTACTTTTTCATAAACAGACATTAAATAACCACGGATATAAGCTTGGGTGGCACTTCTAAGGCGGGAGCTATCCTCGGACTTGTAATCAGGGAACAGCAGATAAAAGTTATTTAAGCTTTTAAACAGAGCCTTAAATTCATCAACTTCCATGTCCCAGATCATGGCGTACTCTTCTAATAAGTTCTGACGCTGCTCGGCTAAGAACAGTTTTTTGGCTATGGCTACATTACGGGCAATGATAGTAAAAGCATAGCAAGCACTAGGCACACGATCATTAGGACCTACAAAGACCACGCTGGAGATACGACTGTTTCTAAAGTGGTAGAACAGCTCCAAACCAAAGGCACGACCGACAATATTGGCCAATATGGTATATAAGCGCTTGTCTTTGAGGATGCTTGGAACATCTTCAGCTTGCTCAACAATGCCATTTAAAGTTACATCGCTCATGCTAAGACTATGCTCTTGCATCAGCTTTTGGGCACGGGCTAAGGCAATAGCTGCCTCATTAGGGTTGGCGCTTTCACTCAAGGCCAATAATTTAGTAACTTTTTCGATAATTTTAGAATCTGTCATAAGATTATTAGCGCTAAACCCCCTGTCTTTAGAAAGGGGAGGAAGCGCTCTCCTTTTTGATTTCAGTTAAATAAGAATGCTCTTTTGGCGCCACAAGTGAAAGGGGGGCCTGACTAAACGAATACTGGCCCTCAATTATAAGGTAATTGCCAAGCTTTGCCATGGCCAGCACAGCTTGACTTAATGGAATAGGTCTCTTAGCTTTAAGGTGTGCACGACTGATTAGCTTAGTTGAACCAGCTGCGGCGCGGTGTTGCCTGTCTCTGCGGCGGTATGCTTGCGTGCTAGAGTTAGTTGTCGTAGGGGAGAGGGTTAAGTTTTGGATCTAGGATATGTGGTGGGAAAAGAGGCGTGATCGTAAGTTTTATCACGCCTTGAAGCGGGGTGCACTAGGGTACTTATTTGAATTGGTTTTGCTCTGGAACGTAGGTAAAGCCTACAGACTTGAGACGAGCTACTAACTTTTCCTCATCGATATCGTGGGTCTTGCATAAGTCATCTAAAGATGAGCAATGATCACGTAATTTGAGGTTAACTGCGGATAGCAGAATATATGGATCCATAGTCTCGAACTTTTCTAAGATATTGGCCATGACAATTCTCCAAAAAAAATGCAAAGTGGTGCCAACTTGGACTCATGCTAGCACTCAAGGCCTGTAAGTTCACGGTAGGGCCGTAAACTTTGCTAAAGGCATCATAGTTTTTTCACAACTAAGGTGAGTAGCGCTTGCCAGACAGGTAGCCTGCTGGCAGATTGTTAGCTCTATTGCTAGACAGGGCGCTCTAGGCCTTAGTGAGCCTAAGAGCGCTTTTATATATGTAAAGGCCCCCTTCACGGTGCAGTTTAGGAGACCTTAATTGCTTGGTTAACGCGCAAGGTGAGCTCTGCTGCTTCGGCGTGGGCCCTAATGCCTAAATGGTGGTCAGTAGGGCTGGTATTGTTGTTAGTTTAATTATTTGGCGCTGACGGTAGCCTTGATGGTAGCGCGCATGTTCTTGGCTTTTTCAACGGCATCTTTAACATCGCTGCCACGAGCTAACATCACACCCATACGGCGCTCGCCGTGGACCTCTGGCTTGCCAAAGATACGTAAATTGCTTTGGGAACCACCAACCTCTAAGGCCTTGGCAATGTTCTCGTAGGTAATGGAGTTGCCATCACCCTCAACTAATAAAGCTGCGGAGGCTGATGGGCCCATAAAGGTGATCTGACCAATAGGTAGACCTAAGAGTGCACGCACGTGGAGAGCAAACTCAGACTGGTCTTGGGAGATCATGGTGACCATGCCTGTGTCGTGTGGACGTGGGGAGAGCTCAGAGAAGACTACAGGGTGCTCAGCACCTGGGCAGATGAATAACTCTACGCCAAAGAGGCCATAGCCGCCTAAGGTCTGCACTACAGTCTTAGCAATGCGCTCGCACTCCTTTTGGATATCCTCTGGTAAGTCCTCACCTTGCCAGGACTCATGATAGTCGCCATTTACCTGGTGGTGGAAGATTGGACGGCAGAAGTGGATACCATCGCTAGCGCTAATGGTTAATAAGGTAATTTCCTTTTCAAAGCGTACAAAGCCTTCAACAATCACCTCAGCCATGCCGCCACGACCTTCGGTGCAAGCCTTATTCCAGCTCTTTTCGATGTCCTCTTCACACTTAATGGTGCTCTGACCCTTACCAGAGGAGCTCATAACTGGCTTCATAATGCATGGGAAGCCTACTTTGCTAATCTGGGCCTTTACTTCATCTAAAGTGGTAGCAAAGAAGTAAGGAGAGGTTGGCAGACCTAATTGCTCGGCGGCAATGGTACGGATCTGCTTGCGGTTCATGGTGATATAAGCGGCCTTGGCAGTAGGAACAACGTGTAAGTTTTCCTTCTCCTCAAGCTCCATTAATACTGGAGTGGCAATGGCCTCAATCTCTGGAATCACTACATCTGGCTTGATAGCGTGGATCTTGTCAGCTAAAGCCTGTGGATCCTTCATGTCAAAGACAGCGCGCTCATGGGCAACTTGCATAGCTGGAGCATTGTCGTAGCGATCACAGGCAACGACATGAACTCCCAGGCGCATCAATTCAATGGCAACTTCCTTTCCCAGTTCACCTGAGCCTAATAACATAGCAGTAGTAGAACGTTGGGTGCTTGTTTCAAGAGTAAATGACATTGTTGTATCTTCCCTGGATAAACCTTTGCAAGTTTTCTTGCTTAGCTATTTCTCTTAGAGAATTAATAAAGCAAGATTAATAATTTATGGGCACATTATACAGCAATGCTTAACGCAACCAAGGGCACAAAATGCTTAATTTTGTCGCTTGATAGTGTTGCTCTTTTTTGCGCGCCTGCAAGGCAAGCTTTGATAGGGATGAATGTGATATATATCAACTTTAGCATATGAGGCTTATCTGCACTGGTGCTTGCACCATAGTGTAGCCTCTCTTGGTTGGCAGTTTTTTTCGTGATATAAAGTTGCACTTTGAGCTTGGATACTTGATCTGAGACTTTGTTTGCAAGGGCGTGAGCTTGGCTAAATTTTTTGTGTTTATTTCTTGTTAAGATTAAATCTAGCTAAGATTAAAGTAGCCATCATTCTCTTATATAGATAAGAGTGCATGTTCTTAGCTGTACTGCCGTATCTTGCACCTAGAGCTTGCAAGGCAGGGGAGCGTACTGTTTCCCCTAAAGCATCTTTAAGCTGCCTAAGCTGCTATCACCTCCCTAAGCTTGGGGGAGAGTGACATTAATTAGGTTAAGATTGTTATGATTTCATACGCTTGGATGTTGTTGTGTCAAAGTTTTTGGTAGCGAGCTTAAGAGGCTACACACAGTTAAAGCTTCAAGAAAAGCGACCACTTTAATAGCTAGTACCTTGAGCTTACAAAAAACAACAGAGAGTATCTTCTTCGCTATCCTTGAACTTATAAGTGTGGGCTGTGCCTTATTTTGAGTTGCCAACGCTCTTGAGGCTGGGCGCGTAATTAGGCTGCTTAGTGTACAAGGTTTTGTGATACGATCTGCAATTAAGACAGATTTTTGAAGATTGAGTTTTGTTGCAGGCCTTGTGGTAGCTTGGGGACAATATCATTATTAAGTCGGGCTCAATTAATAGCTAATTGTGATATTCAAAGGAGATCACCATGTTAAAGATCCTTGCAGATCACGCAATTCCTAATGCCAAGCAGATTTTCTCTGCCTTTGGCGAGGTCGAGTTAAAGTATGGACGCGATATCTTGCCTGAGGATCTCAAGGGTAAAGACGCTTTAATTGTGCGTTCGGTTACCAAGGTTGACGATGATCTCTTGCGCTATGCTGACAGTTTAAAGTTTGTTGGTACGGCCACCTCAGGTATTGACCACGTAGATAGAAAGGCTTTAGATTGCCGTCAAATTGCCTTTGCTGCTGCCCACGGCTGTAATGCCCGCTCGGTGGCCGATTATGTGCTCTCTGTCTGGATGGTCTTAGCCCAGCGCTATAATCTTGATTTTTCCCAAATGTCCATTGGTATTGTCGGTTTAGGTCACGTAGGTACACGTGTCTATCGCCGCGCCCAAGCTTTGGGTATGAAGGTAGTCTGCTGCGATCCTTTACGTGCTTCACAATTTAGCTCTTTATTAGAGTCCATGCAGGGCAAGGGTGATCCACGCTATGGCGGTGTCGATGAAAAGGTTGCAGCCTTACGTATTTTATCCGAGGGCGATGAGTTCTTATGTGATTTAGATTTAGCTGACCCAAGCTTATATGATCACACCTTAGAAGAAGCCTTAGCTTGTGACATGGTCACCTTACACGTGCCATTAACTGAGGAAGCTCCTGATAATTTCTACCCAACTCGCTATTTAATTGGTGCTGAGCAATTAGCCTCCATGAAAGAGGGCCAGATCTTAATTAATACCTCCCGTGGTGCTGTGGTCGATAACAAGGCCCTATATAACCTGCTCTCAGAGCGTCCTGGCTATATCCATGCTTGGTTTGATGTCTTTGAGCATGAGCCTGATATCTTAGTGCCTGAATTAGTCCCACTCTTAGAGGGCTGTACTGCGCATATTGCAGGCTATGCCTTAGAGGCTAAAAATCGTGGTACCGAAATGGTAGCTCAGGCTATGGTCGAAAAGTTAGGCCTCTCTACTGAATTTGAAGTACCAAAGGTTCCTGCGGATATTGCCTTAATTGAGTTAAATAAAAACGCTGAAATTACCAATAGCCTCTTAAGCCGCTTAGTCTTTAGCGTCTATGATGTACGCCGTGACGATAGCCTCTTTAGAACCCAGTGTTACAACGGACCATCGTTTGACTTCTTACGTAAGCATTACGAAGAGCGCCACGAGCTCAAGATGGTCACCGTCAAGTGCTCCACACCAGAGCAAGTGCGTAAACTCTACCACTTAGGCTTCCAAATTCGCACCTCCGCCTCCTAAGTACAGACCTCTGCGCCAGCGCGCAGAGCGTACGGCCCGCCTAGGCGGGTGATACTATAGTATTTATGTCAACCCAGAGCCCTGATATGACTTGCTTGCTCTCATCAGGGCATAGGTCTTCTTACCTTACAAGTATCCCTGCTTACAAGGGGCTATCTTTAGCCAGCTCACTTCCCTTAGCTCAATATGTAAGGCCCCTGCCTCTGGCGCAGCTATGACTTCTGTGTATACAGTCTGCGCTTTAGTTCCTCCAGTTTGCTGATGTTAACAAGGCTCCCTTGTTGCTATGCCTGTAAATAATTCCATGGTGCTATATGGGATTTCTCAAGTTATTAAGCTGGGAACCTCTGGCCTTGCAGCAGGCCTCTACTCCTAAGTTTGAGCGCGGCGCAGTGTAAGAGCCTTGGGGGTCTAACTGGGGAGGCGCAAGGAGAGAGCTTGGGTTTTAGGTGCTGCTCTTTTGGGGTTAGAGATAGCTGGTAAGTAGGGGGATATCGCTGGTAATTTTTTTTGTTCAGAGATAGATAAATGCCAGTATAATATAGGATTGATTTAAATTTTTGTTTGGTAAGTAGGGTCGATTATAATGCAGAACTTTTTTGCTACCTGTCCTAAAGGATTGGAAAACCTCTTATTCCGTGAATTAGAGAGCCTAAAGGCAAGCTCCGTCAAAGAAACGGTCTCAGGCGTATCTTTTAGCGGAAATATGGAATTGGCGATGCGTGTCTGCTTATATTCTCGCTTTGCCTCCCGTATTATTCTCAATTTAAATACTTTTAGATGCGAAGACGATACCGACTTGTACTTAGGTGCCAAGGGTATTGGCTATGAAAATTACTTCGATAGCTCCAAGACTATTGCTGTAAGCTTCAATGGCTCTAATCGCTCCATTCGTAATACCCAATATGGCGCCTTGCGCGTCAAAGACGCCGTGTGCGATCGCTTTGTAGAAAGCGGCTTTGAGCGTCCTGATGTAAAAAAGCACCAGCCAGATGTGCACATTATTGCGACCTTGAAAAAGGGCGAATTAGCCGTAGGTATTGACTTGTCAGGCTCTGCCCAGTTCTGGCGTGAGTATCAGCGTACTACAGGTGCCGCCCCTCTCAAGGAGAACTTGGCGGCTGCCATGGTATCTCGTTCTGGCTTTAATGGCACCCAAAACTTTGTAGACCCAATGTGTGGCTCGGGTACTTTATTACTTGAAGCTGCTAGCTTGGCCACTGATAGCGCTCCTGGCTTACACCGTAGCTCTTATGGTTTTCAAAACTTAAAAGACTATGACGATAGTGTGTGGCAAGCTATTTATCAGGAGGCTGTAGAGCGCTCTGAGGCAGGTAAGGCCAAGGCTCAAAAGCTGGGCATCAAGTTCTTTGGTTTTGATGCCGATGGTCGAGTAATTGAGCGTGCCCGTGACAATATTGAGCATGCAGGCTTTAGTGACTTTATTGAAGTAGCTACATGTCCTTTAGATAATTTGACCAACCCATGTGCAGCGCACAATGACTTGCCTTGTGTGGTAGTTACCAACCCACCATATGGCGAGCGTATGGGTAATTTCAATGAGTTGATTTTACTGTATACCACCTTAGGTCATAAGCTTAAGACCTTATTTAAAGGCGGTATTGCAGCTGTTATTTCTACCAATCAAGAATTACTCTCTTGTCTGCGTCTTACTGTAGATAAGAGCTATCGTCTCTTTAACGGCTCTTTAGAGTGTCAATTACGTGTCTTTAAGCTCGATCGTCATGCAGATGAGGGTAAGGATAGCTCTTTAGCTCCTGCACAGGCTGTCTCTGACAGTTCTGAGGCCTTGGTAGCAGTAGATTTTGCCAATCGCTTAACCAAGAACTTAAAGAATATCAATAAGTGGGCTACGCGCGAGCAAATTAGTGCCTATCGTGTCTATGATGCTGATTTACCTGATTACAATGCCGCTATTGATCGCTATAATGAGTACTATATTATCCAAGAGTACCAAGCCCCAAGCTCCATCAAGGCCTATGTAGCCCAGCAGCGCTTGCTCGATATGATCGCAGCTACCATCAAGGTCACAGGCGCCAATGGCGATGATGTCATTGTCAAAAGCCGTGAGAAGCAAAAGGGCGAGTCCCAATACGCCAAGCGTGAAGATGCTTTAGGACACTTCATTGAGGTTTATGAGCAAGATGTAGCCTTTAAGGTCAATTTACAAGACTATTTAGATACAGGTCTGTTCTTAGATGCCCGTCCAATTCGTCGTTTAATTCGCTCTTTAGCCTCAGGCAAGGACTTTTTAAACCTCTTTGCCTATACTTGTTCTGCCTCAGTTATGGCTGCCTTAGGCGGTGCCAAGAGCACTACCTCAGTGGATATGAGCCGTACCTATTTAGACTGGGGGCGTGACAACTTTAAGCTCAATAGCATTAATAATGCTCAGGAAAATCACAACTTTATCCAAGCTGACTGCTTGGCCTATTTATCTACTGAGCAGGGCAAGACCTACGATTTAATCTATATCGATCCTCCAACCTTCTCCAACTCCAAGCGTATGGAGAAGAGCTTTGATGTGCAGCGCGATCACTTATTAATGCTCGGTAACTTAACCCGTCACTTAAACGATGGCGGTGTAGTAATCTTCTGTACCAATAAGCGCAACTTTAAGCTCGATGAGGGCTTGGAGCAATATGGCTTTAGTGTCGAGAACATTACTAAAAAGACCTTTGACCCAGACTTTAAGCGCGATGAGCAATTGCACACCTGCTTTAAGCTCACTTACTCTAAGGCCTCCCAGCAAAAAGAGCCTGAGGCCTTGGTAGTTAATACCATGCGTCCTAAGTGGTCACGTGATTTACAAAACAAGCAAGAGCGCTTTACTTATGCAGCTCAGATGCAAGAGCAAAAGCAACTGCGTCATGATAATCGCTCCTTTGCTGAACGTTCTTTAGAGCGCGATAGCCAGCGCCGCCGTTATGAGCGCCGTTTTGGTAGCGCCGATGGCTCAGAGTACGCCAATGGCTATGGTCAAGAGCGCAGCTATAGCGCAGGTCGCCTCTATGGCGATGGCTATGGCAAGGATAGCGCTATGCGTTCACAAAGCACCAGCCGTAATGGCCGTGACGGCGAGGGGCGAGACTATGAGGGACGTAACGGCCAGAGCCGTGATGGCCAGCGTAGCGAGCGTGGCTATGCGCGCAGCTGGGGTCATCAATCGACTCGTGCAGGTCAATATCGTGAGGCTGATGAGCGCGCCTTTGAGCGTCGCTCCTTTGGCTCTAGCTCACGTGGTGGCCAAGGTAGCCGTGAGCGTACTACTGCCCGTCGTCAAGTAAGAGTATGGGGCCCACAAGGGGTTAAGGAGCTTGATGACTAATGGCTTTAATAACCTTAATGGAAGGCTCTTTAGCCTTTGGTGATGATGCACTTTTAAGCAAGGCAGATTTTGCTTTAGAAGAAGGCGAGCGTGTTTGTTTAGTTGGTCGCAATGGCACTGGCAAGTCTACCTTGCTCAAACTCTTTGACCGTCAAATTGAGCTCGATAGTGGCCGTATGATTTGCAAGGACGGCCTTAAGATTAATCGTTTGGCTCAAGATCCACCACAGGATGCGCAAGGTACAGTCTATACCATGGTAGCTCGTGGTATTGATGTGGTGGGTAATGCTTTAGCTGACTTTAAGCTATCTACTGACTTAAAAGAACAAGAGCGCTTAGCCGCCTTTATTGAGCAGCATGATGGCTGGATCAAAGATGCACTCATCTTTAAGATTTTAAATAAGATTGACTTAGACCCAGAGACACCTCTAGCTGCCTTATCAGGCGGCTGGCGACGCAAGGTGGCCTTGGCCGCTGCCTTGGCCAATGAGCCTCAAGTCTTGCTTTTAGACGAGCCAACTAACCACTTAGATATTGCTACTATTTCCTGGTTAGAAGAGTACTTATTGGGCTTTAAGGGTACTACTGTCTTTGTCAGCCACGATCGTACCTTTGCTGATCATTTGGCCACCCGTATTGTGGAGCTCGATCGCGGTCAGTTATATTCCTATCCTGGTTCTTTTGATGCTTATTTACGCTTGCGTGATGAGAGATTACGTATGGAAGAACTCGCGCGTGCTGAGTTTGACCGTATCTTAGCTGAAGAAGAGGCCTGGATTCGTCGTGGCGTTAAGGCCCGTTTAGCCCGTAATGAAGGTCGTGTCCGTAATTTAGAGGCGATGCGTAAAGAGCGCTCCGAGCGCCGTGATCGTCAAGGCAAGGCTATTATTAAAATTACTGAGGCCGATCGCTCAGGCAATATCGTCTTTGAGGCCGATAATATTACTGTGACCTATGAGGGTAAGGACATTATCAAGAACTTCTCGCCTACCGTCATGCGCGGCGATCGTATTGGTATTGTAGGCCCTAATGGCGCAGGTAAGACTACCTTAATTAAGGTCTTAATGGGCTTAATTAAGCCTACCCATGGTTATGTCAGGATTGGCACTAATGTCGAGTCTCAGTACTTTGACCAATACCATGAGCAATTAGAGCTAGAAAAGAGCGTAGCTGACAATGTAGCAGAGGGAAAGCAAGACGTGCCTGTCAATGGCCGTACTATCCATGTACTGTCCTATTTAAAGAACTTCTTGTTCACTGCCCGTCGTGCGCGCTCTCCTGCCAAGGTCTTATCAGGCGGTGAAAAGAACCGTCTGATGTTAGCTCGTATCTTTGCCCGTCCTTGTAATGTGCTCATTATGGACGAGCCGACTAACGATCTGGATTTAGAGACCTTAGATTTATTAGAAGAGCTCTTACAAAACTTCCCAGGCACAGTCTTAGTAATTTCCCACGATCGTCGCTTTATTGATGAATTTGCTACTGAAACTTGGGTTTTCTCTGGCAATGGCAATATTGAGACTATTGTCGGTGGCTGGAAGGATGTCGAGGCCTATTACCGTCGTATTGGCAAAGATGTAGCCCAAGTGCTCTCGGGTAAAGACCAAGCTGTAGATAAAGACAAGGATAGCGAGTCAAATGCTAAGGTCAAGGAAGCTGCTTCTGAGAGTAAGGCTGAGAAAAAGTCTGACAAGCTTTCCTTTACCGAGGCCCATGAGCTCGAGCTCTTGCCAGAAAAGATTGAGCTCAAAGAGCAAGAATTAGAGCAAGTAGATGCCCAAGTGGCTGATCCTGCCTTGTACTCTAAAGGCCCTGATGAAATTAAGGCCGTCAACCAAAAGCGCGCTCAAGTGCAACAAGAGCTCGATGAGCTCTACGAGCGCTTTGAGACCTTATTATCTAAATCCGAAAGCTAACAGCTCCTCAAGCCCCAGCGCGCCTAACCTTATAAGCCTGCGCGCGGTGGAGCATACAAGAGCACGTGCAGCTTACCCTTAAGCACAGCTTAAGCATAGCTGCGCTCACGCCCAAATAAAGCCCTAGGCTCTGCAAAGCAGAGCCAGGCTCAGGCTAGCATCAAGCTTATATCCTAGCGCTCAAGCAAACTCAATAGAGCCTATCTAGTCTTCCCGAGGCTAGGCAGGGAGAGTAGGCCGTGGCCATACCTGTAGCCCTTCCTTAGTGATGGTAGGGGCGCTTAAGCATGGCAGGGTCTAGGGCAGGAATCTGCGGTTCTAAGGGCTGCTTTAGCAGCAGTGCTTGCCAGAGCTGTCGCTCTCTTATTTCCCTGGGATACTAAATGGAAGCTGCCTTTATCTCCTCCTCTCTAGTAGTCTTGATAGGGATTTAAGCAGAAAGCTTAGCTGTAATAAGAGCCTGAGGGGATAGGAGTATGGCTGCTTTGTAGTCATATTAGGGCAAGGATGAGAATTGTAAATACAAACTTGCTGAAGTGAAGTGAGCAATATCATGACAATTTTGAGTAATTTTGATTTTCATAGCCACACCAAGGCATCGGATGGTGGTTTTACTCCTAGTGATTTGGTTTTGCGTGCCTATAATCGCGGTTTAAATTATTTGGCCATTACAGATCATGATTTAGTAGCAGGTGTACAAGAGGCTCAAGAGTGTGCGCGGCATAATAATGAGCTCTTATTGCAAGGCTCGCCTGAGGCGCCTGAGGAGAATTATGTCTACGCCAATGCCATGGTAACTCAAGTAGACAATGGCACTTTAGAGCGCAGTGCCCAAGAGCGCTTGCTGACTATTATTCCTGGTATTGAGTTATCTACTACTTGGCGTAATGAGCAAATTCATATTGCAGGTCTCTTTGTTGATATTGACAATAGTGAGCTGCAAGCGCTGATTGCACGTAAAAAAGAATTGCGTGTCGCCCGTGCAATTGCCATTGGCCAAAAGCTTGAGGCCTTGGGTTTTGAGCGTCCTTATGAGCGCTGTGTAGAGCAAGCCCAAGTAGGCGCTAATATTACCCGTGGTAATTATGCCCGTTTGATTTATCAAGATGGCAAAGCTAAAAGCATTGATGAGGCCTTCCACAAGTATTTATGCCGTGGCCAAAAGGCCTATGTCAAAAATGACTGGGGTCCTATTGAAGAGTCCATTCAAGCCATCAAGGCCGCAGGCGGTATTGCCGTTTTAGCCCACCCACGTCGTTATAAGCTCTCCAACTTACGCTTGCGTACTTTAATTGAGGAATTTATCTCATGGGGCGGTGAGGCTATGGAAGTAGCAAGCTGCCAGCAAAAGCCTAATGATAAGCTCTATTTAATTGAGTTATGTGAGCGCTATAAGCTCTTAGCGAGCTTAGGCTCTGACTTCCACAACGATGGTTTGTTTAGAAACTTAGGCCAAAACCTCGATCTGCCAGATCACTTGCCTGTAGTGTGGAGTGCTCCATGTGCCGCACGCTTTGGCCTTAATGGGGATATCAAGCAGCGCCGCGTGCACCTAACCTATCACAAGAGTGAAACTTAAAGCTAAGCATTACCCATACTAAGCTCAAGGAGCGCCTATCTCAAGTTGCTATGAGCTCATGTTCCGAGCACTGGCATCTCTCTTGAAGGCAGGTCTCCTAAAAGAAGATGCTTATTAAAGAAGGTACTTCTAGAGCGCAACAAGGGCAGTCTCTTATATGCATAAGGGACTGCCCTTGGTCTTTTAAAGACAGGCATCTAATGGCCTCTCTTTATCCTCTTAGCTACCACAATTCCCTGCGCCTCTTGCCCATATATGCGACCTATGGCAACAGCAGTGCACTTAGGCTAGCTCTAGGCTCATAAGCCGAGTACTTATTACTATCTTACCAAGAGTGAACCAGAGTCAGCAGGAAGTGAGCTTTACCTGTAACTTTTTTTATTAAATTCCTACCTATATAAAAAACAGTGATATATT
>Oklahoma_p2__coassemble_828_pt1 | contig 22641 bp, 17 predicted proteins | sample Oklahoma_p2__metabat2_high_PE_034 | metagenome-assembled genome bin Oklahoma_p2 | reverse complement strand
GAAGCTACTACTCAGGACACTGCTGCCCCTGAAGAACAGGACAAGACCTCCAAGGCACCTGACACTATCAAGGAGCCACAGGCCTCTGAGGCTACTACTCAGGACAGCGTTGCCCCTGTAGAGCAAGATAAGACCTCCAAGGCACAAGACACTACCAAGGAGCCACAGGCCGCCGAACCTGCTAATCAGGACACTGCTGCCCCTGTAGAGCAAGATAAGACCTCCAAGGCACCTGACACTATCAAGGAGCCACAGGCCTCTGAGGCTACTACTAATCAGGACACCGCTGCTCCTGTAGAGCTGGATAAGACCTCCAAGGCACCTGACACTATCAAGGAGCCACAGGCCTCTGAGGCAACTACTACTCAGGACACCGCTGCCCCTGTAGAGCTGGATAAGACCTCCAAGGCACAAGACACTACCAAGGAGCCACAGGCCTCTGAGGCTACTACTCAGGACACTGCTGCCCCTGTAGAGCAAGATAAGACCTCCAAGGCACCTGACACTACCAAGGAGCCACAGGACGCCGAACCAACTACTCAGGACACCGCTGCCCCTGTAGAGCTGGATAAGACCTCCAATGCACCTGACACTACCAAGGAGCCACAGGACGCCGAAGCTACTACTCAGGACAGCGCTGCCTCTGTAGAGCAGGACAAGACCTCCAAGGAACCTGACACTACCAAGGAGCCACAGGCCTCTGAGGCTACTACTCAGGACACCGCTGCCTCTGTAGAGCAAGATAAGACCTCCAAGGCACCTGACACTAAGGAGAGAGAGGTTACTGCTAAGAGTGCTGATGATAAGGACAGTCAAGACAATGGAGAGCAAGGGGCGGGCGCGTACATAGGCGCTGGAGATGAAAGCGGGATGAAGCATGACTTGCGACATGAGGAGATGCTGCGCCGTCAGGCTGATGCTACTGAGCGCGAGCTCTTTAAGGATGCTCTCATTGATAGCATTCTCAATGTCTATGATGAAGAGGAGCTGATTTTCTAGGCTTGCATGGCTTGAGCGTTGCTCTTATAGACATCACAGGCGCTGCTTGAGCTTTCTTAAAGGGAGTTGAGGCAGCGCCTGTGTGTTTGTTAGCTATTTGTTATCGATATTGCTTCGGCTTGGGGAGATGCGCACTTTGATACTGCGCTGGGAGCCTTGAGCATTGAGGTCATCAGCTGAATATAAGATACGGCCTTTATGGCGATTGGCTTCAGTGGCACTAACTAAGGAGCGAATGAGCTTAGGTACTTGCTCGGTTCCATCACCACGGGCAATGCCTAAAACTGAGGTAAATTCAGCGCCAATTAAGATCAGCCACCAATTTAAATAGATCCAAATCATGAGCACTGGCAGGGCGGCTAAAGCGCCATAAATAGCCTCATAAGAGGAGAAGTTTAAGATAAAGGCAGAGAAGCCACGCTTTAAGAGTTCAAATAAAATGGCTACTAAGATAGCACCAATCATGGCATCCCTAGCTTTAACTTTGCACACAGGAATCACGCTATAAATGACAAAGATCATGCTGGTTTCTACCAAGAAAGGCAGGATATAGAGCAAGAATTGCACAGCTGAGCCCAACTGCATATCTTCGACAAAGCGCAAGGCTATGATCTTGGTGGAAGCCCAAATAATAATGCCCATAGAAAGTGGGCCTACGGTGAGCATGGTCCAGTAGATAGCAAAGGTCATGGTAAAACTACGAGAGCCGCCACGCCAAATGCGATTTAATGCTGTATCAATAGCCCGAATCAGCATTAAAGCAACTACAAAGAGCATGAGTGAACCAGTTAATGTCATTGAAGCGGCATGGGAGACAAAGGTGGTAATCGAGTCTCCAATGGCATCGGTAAAGACAGGCAAGAAATTATCTGAAGCAAAGTTCATCATTTCTTCTTTGACAGGAGTAAAAGCTGGCACCATGGCAAAGATAGAGAGCACAATAGTAATGGCAGGAACCAAGGCTAAAACCGAAGTATAAGCCAAAGCACCCGCTTGGAGCGCGACTTCATCACGCTTAATGCGCCAAATAAAATATTTAATTAGTTCTCTCATAAAAATGAAGTTCTCACCTGATATATTATTAATAAACTTAATAAAATCACTTAATTAAATAATAAAGGGGCTGAGTGCGCCCTTAAATACGCCTTATTCCTTAAATTAAGTATCTTGCTTGCTAGGTTAGCATAGACCTAACTTAGGCGCTTATAACGGAGCTTGCTTAAAGTAAATTAAGCTTTTTAACATTTATTGTCATTATGCACGACATTTTTGCGCTAAAATAGCGGGAAATTTTTTGCAAGTAGCTTAGCCTAAAATCGCGAATGGGATCCCAAATTTAAATCGTGGTATCTGTAGTTATGTAGAGCGGGCACCCTAGGGTCATTAGTAAGCAGGTCAGGCAGTTTCTAGCTAAATGCAAATCAGCGAATTTTCGTAAATAGACGAGCAATTTTTTGTTCGCGCATCACTAATGCTCTCCTAGCCTAAAAACGATGCACTCTTAGGCCACATACAGCTGGCATTTTTTAAAGGTATTTGTAAATGGATGTTCAAAAAATCCGTAATATTGCCATTATTGCTCACGTTGATCATGGCAAGACTACTTTAGTTGACAAGTTATTACGTCAATCAGGCACTCTTGATCGTAACGAGTTAGGTCAAGAGCGTGTTATGGATTCCAATGCCATTGAAAAAGAGCGTGGTATTACCATTCTCTCTAAGAATACCGCCATTAACTGGAAAGACTATCGTATTAACATCGTAGATACCCCAGGCCACGCCGACTTCGGTGGTGAGGTAGAGCGTGTTATGTCCATGGTTGACTCAGTATTGCTCTTAGTTGATGCTGTAGATGGCCCAATGCCACAAACTCGCTTCGTTACTCAAAAAGCTTTTGCTCGTGGCCTAAAGCCAATTGTAGTTATCAATAAGTGCGACCGTCCAGGCGCACGTCCTGATTGGGTTATCGATCAAGTATTCGATTTATTTGATAACCTCGGCGCTACTGATGAGCAGCTCGACTTCCCTATTATCTACGCTTCTGCTTTATCTGGTTGGGCAAGTGAGGATCCAGACAACCATGGCGACACCATGGATCCTTTATTCAATACCATTATTGAAAAGGTAAGTGCTCCACAAGCTGACTTAGACGGTCAGTTCCAGATGCAGATCTCCTCTTTAGACTTCACCTCTTACGTAGGCGTTATTGGTGTAGGTCGTGTTACCCGTGGTACTGCCAAGCCAAATCAGGCTGTAACCATTATTGGTGCTGACGGTTCTACCCGCCAAGGCCGTATTGGTCAGGTTTTAGGCTACTTAGGCTTACGCCGTAGCGAAGTTGCTGAGGCTAGCGCTGGTGACATTATTGCAGTAACTGGTTTAGGCGAGCTTAAGATCTCCGATACCATTTGTGCACCACAAGCTGTAGAGGCTCTTCCTCCATTAACCGTAGATGAGCCAACCGTTTCTATGACTTTCTGTGTTAACACCTCTCCATTTGCAGGTAAGGAAGGCAAGTTCATTACCTCCCGCAATATCGAAGAGCGTTTACGCACTGAATTAGTTCACAACGTAGCCTTACGTGTTGAGAACACTGCCGATGCCGACAAGTTCCGTGTTTCTGGCCGTGGCGAATTACACTTATCTGTTTTAATTGAGCAGATGCGCCGTGAAGGCTATGAGCTTGGCGTTTCTCGTCCAGAGGTTATCTTACATAAGGACGAGAATGGCAAGATCACCGAGCCATACGAAGTCTTAACCTTAGACCTTGATGAGAACAATCAGGGCGCAGTAATGGAAGAGTTAGGCCGTCGTAAGGGTGAGCTTAAGAACATGAACCCAGATGGCAAGGGCCGTGTACGTTTAGATTACCGTATCCCAGCTCGTGGCTTAATTGGCTTCCAGAGCTTATATATGACCTTAACCTCTGGTACTGGCCTCATGTACCACACCTTCGATAGCTATGATGAGTTCGTAGGTGGTTCTATTGGTGAGCGCGCTAACGGCGTATTAATCTCCAATGACACAGGTAAGTCTGTACCTTACGCTTTATGGTTCTTACAAGAGCGCGGTCGCTTATTTGTTGACGCTGGTGAAGAGGTCTATGAGGGCCAGATCATCGGCTTACACAACCGCTCTAATGACTTAACCGTTAACTGCTTAAAGACCAAGAAGTTAACCAACGTACGTGCTGCAGGTTCTGATGACAATATTATCTTAACCCCAGCTGTTCACATGAGCTTAGAGCAGGCCTTAGAGTTCATCAACGAAGACGAATTAGTTGAAGTAACTCCTAAGTCCATCCGTATCCGCAAGAAGTTCTTATCTGAGCTCGAGCGTGTACGCGCCTTCCGTGCTAACGGTGGTAAGAAAGAAGACAAGTAAGCACTTATAAGTTCTTAATTGTTTCAAAAAAGAGCCTTGGGCTTAGCCCAAGGCTCTTTTTTTTGCGCTCTTTGTGACCGCCATTGCATCAAACAAGTGCACGATTAACTATATTATTTTGGTGCAATCTTTTAATTTTTCGCATTCATACAGTCTTTACCCGCTACTATATGAGCTCCAAACCTTATTTTTAAGCACCTTTATTGAGCTTTTCCCTATCAAATATGCACTATAGTAGTGCATATTTGATATTTATCTGAAAATTTACCAAACACGCTCTAAAATGGGTCATAAATAACTGCATTGATCACAAATTTACCGTGTGAGCAATGCAAATTTTTGCAGAACACCTTCACTGTAAGATTACAAAGGATTGCACAGTTTCTGCTAGTTGCTAACAAGCATAGTTCATTGATAGTTGCTTTTCCTTTCCATCCTTGTAATTAAAAGAGTAGATCAACATGCAGTGCGACGCTAAAACAATCATTGAAAGTATTTCAACTGCCATTCTGGTAACAGATTCGCAGCTTAAAATCGCTTATGCCAATACGGCAGCTGAGCAATTGTTTTCAATGTCTCGCTCTAAAATACAAGGCATCAAGATTACAGAGCTGATTGATAGCCAAGAAAAAAGCTTAATTGAAAGTCTGCAACACTCGAATAATCCAAGCTTCCAAGGTTTTACTGCTACTGACATTACTTTTAGTACCGAGCATAATGTCCATTTCCATGCTGATATGTATATTTCTTTATATACAGGACGTGCCCGCGGCTTAGTAGTAGAAATTCATCGTCTGGATTATCAACAAAAGCTCAATGATGATTTACAAAGACGAAATCAACAAATTGCAGCCCGTGATCTGATTAGAAACTTAGCTCACGAGATTAAAAATCCTTTAGGAGGCATTCGCGGAGCTGCTCAATTAGTTGAGATGATTTATGGCTCTAATAGCGACCTCAAAGAATACACTCGTGTCATTATTGAGCAATCTGATCGCCTCAAAGCACTGGTAGATAGACTCTTGGGTCCACAACGCCCTAATCCTCGTACCATGACCAACATTCACTATGTGATTGAAAAGGTGCTCTCTCTTGAGACCATGGCCACCAAGGGCTCATGTCGCTTTGAAAAAGACTATGACCCAAGCTTGCCTGAATTGATGTTGGATGTTGATGCCATGCAACAAGCATTGATCAATATCATTTCCAATGCAGTGCAAGCACTCAAAGAGTCCGATACTACTTATCCGACGATCAAGATTCGTACTCGCGCCCAAATGGGTGTTTTAATTAATGGAACCAAATACCCAATGTCCATTGAAGTATCAGTCATTGATAATGGACCAGGTATTCCACCACAGATTAAAGACATGCTCTTTTACCCAATGATCACCTCCCGTTCAGATGGTCATGGCTTGGGCTTGTCTATTGCACAGAATATTGTTGAGCACCACAAAGGCACCATTGAGTGCGAAAGTGAAGTAGGTTGTACTGTCTTTAAGATTATCTTGCCGCTTACCAATGCTAATGAGAGCAATCAAAGCAGCAATGCCAATAATACTTCCTCAGTGCAATAAGACCGCCTTGCAAGGTTTTTTCTTACCTGTTAGGCGGAGCTAGAACGATTGCTAGGACTTAAGCACTCTAGCGCTTAAGTCCATATATACTTACCAGGCGCTTTATGCCCTCATAGAGAACTCCAACGCAGCTCGAGGTTATTTATGGATCCGCTAATTTGGGTTATTGACGATGACGAAAGCATCCGCTTTGTTTTTGACCGTGCCTTAGATGCCAATGGCATCAACCACCGCACATTTACTAACGGCGATGATGCTTTATTGGCCTTACAAAACCAAATTCCTGATGTTATCGTCTCTGACATTAACATGCCTGGTATTGATGGTCTTTCTTTAATTAAGAAAGTACATGAGGTAGATGCTAATATCCCATTTATCATCATTACCGCTCACTCAGACCTCTCTGCTGCTATCGACTCTTATGAGCATGGTACCTTTGAGTACTTACCAAAGCCTTTTGATATTGAGCAGGCTATTCGTGTCATTCGCCGTGCGGCCGTGCACCGCGTCAATCAGACCAAGAAGAAAGATGATATTGTCACCTCAGGTGTCGAGGTCGAAGAGGATGTAGAGATTATCGGTAAGAGCCCTGCTATGCAGGAGGTCTTCAAGTTAATTGGTCGTGCCTCTAAGAGCGAATTTCCAGTATTAATTGAAGGTGAGAGCGGAACTGGTCGTGAGTTAGTTGCCCTTGCTTTGCACAATCACTCTGAGCGTCGTGACAATGGCTGCTTTGTTTCGGTCAATATTTCTTCTTTACCGCAAGAGAGCATCAATCATGAGCTGTTTGCCAATAATGATGGCGTAAGCTGTGCCATTGAGCGCGCACAGGGCGGTACTTTATTTATCAATGAAATTTGCGACATGCCTTTAGATGCACAAACTCGTCTGCTCACCGTACTTCAGAGCAATGAGTATATTCCACTTGGTCAAAGCACCCCTCGCAAGGCCAATGTGCGCATGATTGCCTCGTCTTCTAAGAGCATTGATGATTTAATCAAAGAAGGCGGCTTTATTAAGGATCTGTACTATCGCTTAAATGTAGTCCACATTGATATGCCACCATTGCGCGATCGCAATAACGATATTCCAATGCTCGCCAAGCACTTCTTAACTCAAAGTGCACGTGCCACCGATCAAGAGCCAAAGAAGCTCACCTCCGAGGTCTTAGTTTTCTTATGCCGTCAACCATGGCCTGGCAACGTAAGACAGCTTAAGAATCTCTGCAAGTTCTTAACCATTATGGTTACTGGCCGTGATATTCAAATGTCTGACTTGCCAGCTGAATTTGTCGAAGCTCGCAACCAGCAAGCTAAAGTAACTACCTCCATTGCAGGCACCTCCAAAGAGCCTACCTCATGGCAAGAGCAGCTGCGCAATTGGGTTGATGGTAGATTACGTGCAGGTGAGCATGACATTCTCTCTGAGGCTACCCCTGAGTTTGAGCGCGTCATGCTTGAGGCTGCACTGGCTTTTACTAGCAATCACAAGCAAGAGTCTGCCAAGCTCTTAGGTTGGGGCCGCAATACCTTAACTCGCAAGTTAAAAGAGCTCAATATCAATAGCTAAGCCTTAAAGAAATACAAGCATAGTTTTTTACAACAGCGCCTAGAGTTAGCAATATGATTTTAGGCGCTGTTTGTTTTTTTTTGCGCGCTAAGCTTATGCCTCGGGCCTCATTTTGGAAAAAAGAATCACTCAAAGTGTTGTTTTACGTGCTTTTGTAGATACAATAGCTTAAGTATTTTCTATCTAGAAATAACATAGAGATGGCTTGTATAAGCCAAATTATCACAGGTGTGGCTGTACCTTTCCCTCGTTTAAAACTTAAGCCATCTCATGCTTAAAGCTCCTGTAATATCAGTGCTCACCTTACATCTAACGCGAAGCTAAGACATCATCTAGAGCACTGGGAAAAAGTTTTTGAGGCTGATTTAATGTTAATCTCTAAGCACCAAGTTATTACTTGTGACGATATTTTGCTCTCTTTATGTGACAGCGTATGTGACGTTTTAACCACTGCCACTACCGATAAAATCTCTTTCACCCCAATGATCCAAAAGATCAATAACACTACCTTACGCCCTGATATCGGTACCTTTGTCTTATTTACTGGTACTTTCTCTGGCATGGTGGTTTTAAACTTCCCGAAAGAGACTGCCATGGAACTTTATAGCGCTTATATGAAGACCATGGGCTTAACTGAGAGTGATTTAGCTACTAACTACACCTCTGAGGAGGTATCCAATACCTTAGGTGAGCTCATGAATCAAATGGTAGGTAACTTCACTGCCAAGATCAGTGCTACCTTAAATGGCCGAATTCACCAGTCGCAGCCAAAGATGCTCTCCTTGCCACATCAAGTAGAAATTAGCATCAATATGACCTTAGACCACCCAGAGGTTTCCCGTATCACCTTCTTTACCGCCACTGGCAATGCTTTCTATTTAGAGCTGGCTATGGACCACACTGAGTTCAAATTAGCCCGTGATTTAGAGCCAGCTGAGCGCCAATTAACCCCTGAGGAAATCATGGCCGAGGCAGGCTTAGTATAATAAGACTAAGCCTGAGCGCCGCGTAGCGGCGCTACTGAATTTTTGTAAAGCCTAGCCAATCATGCATAATTGGCTAGGCTTTAGTGTTTGTAAGGCAAGGACTACTTCAAGACCATATAGGAAAATTTGCCCAAAAAAGCGTATACTTATCGCAAAATTTAGGTTCTAGAGTTTTATTTTTGCAGGGGCATCGTCACTAATGTCCACCGCCTAAAGGCGGAGGCTTGCCCTAATTCTTGGGGGCATCCTCGTTAGCGTACTAGCCTTAGTGAGCACTCTTTTAGAGTGTGTTGAACTACGTTGTTTAGGAAAATATAGGCACCGCTGGATGTTTATCCTAGTCTTGCGCTCTGCGGTCTGTAATTTAGCATAAAGTTATCGGGGGATAGGTAGCGAGCGGATTACAGACGTTTAAAACCCTATACAACATTGGCGAAGGATATTAACTAATTTAGTAAGGAACCTGAGGGTATCCTTGAGGGGATTATTTTGGATGTAGCTGTTTTTAATATGCGCGGTCAAAGGTTAATGCCGTGCTCTCCTAGAAAAGCTAGAAAATTACTTGAGGAGAACAAAGCTGTTGTAAAGCGACGTTCTCCTTTCACAATCCAGCTGACTATTCCTACTGGAGAAACTAAGCAAGAGACAGCTTTGGGCGTTGATGCAGGTTCTAAGCATATTGGACTTTCTGTGACTACAGAAAAAAAAGAGCTTTTTTCCTCAGAGGTCAAGTTGCGCGAAGATATTACGGGCCTTCTAGCCGATCGTCGTGCTTTAAGACGTGCTCGTCGCCATCGCAAGACCAGCTATCGTGCACCACGCTTTAAAAATCGTGTTCACTCTAAACACAAAGGCTATCTAGCTCCTAGCATTGAAAAACGTATTCAAGCGCATTTATCGCGTATTGAAAATGTTTTAAAGTTATATCCTGTAACTAAGCTAGTAGTTGAGACTGCCTCTTTTGACATTCAAAAGATTAAGAATCCTGCTATTGAGGGCATTGAGTATCAGCAAGGTGAGCAGCTTGGCTTTTGGAATGTGCGTGAATATGTTCTCTTCAGGGATGGTCACCAGTGCCAACACTGCAAAGGCAAGTCCAAAGATAAGATTCTTAATGTGCATCATATTGAAAGTCGTAAGATTGGTGGTGATGCGCCTAACAATCTAATTACACTTTGTGAAACCTGCCATAAGAAGTATCACAATGGAGAATTGAAGCTTAAAGTCAAGCGTGGCCAGTCCTTTAAAGGCAGCATTTATGGGAATTATGCGCCATACATTGCTTGAACGCTTACGTAAAGCACATCCAGAACTGATAATCGAAGAAACTTACGGCTATATCACTAAGCACCAGCGCATTAAGTTAAAGCTGCCAAAGACCCATAGTGCTGATGCCTACTGCATAGCAGGCAATTTAAAAGCCACTAGATCCGATGTTTATCTTTATCAAAAGCATACCCGTAAACACAATCGACAGATTCACAAATGCAATCCTTTAAAGGGTGGCAAAAGGCAATTAAACCAATCGCCATATATAGTCAAAGGATTCAGACTTTTCGATAAAGTTGAATGTTTAGGGAAAAAAGGAGGCTTTGATATTAGAACGATTGATGGTATGCCCATAGCCAAAAATATCACTAATAAAAAACTTAAGCTTATCAAAAAGAGAAAAACATTTTTAACTGAAATCAAAAAGGAGAGCGCTTCCTCCCCTGTCTAAAGACATGGGTTTCCGCGCTAATAATCTTATGCCAAAGACAGACATTGACTTTCGACAAACACGCTTTATTACCAGCTCTCCTGATTTAAAGCGCCTCCCTGATGATTTAGGAGCCGAGATTGCATTTGCTGGCCGTTCTAACTCAGGAAAATCATCAGCTTTAAATGCTATTTGCGATCAAAACCATTTAGCTAAAACCTCTCGCACCCCTGGACGTACCCGTTTAATCAATCTCTTTGAAGTGACCAAGGGCTGCTCTTTAGTTGATTTGCCCGGTTATGGCTATGCTGCTGTGCCTGAAAATATGAAGCGCCAATGGCAAAAGTCCATGTCTGAGTACCTACAAAAACGTAAAGCCTTACGCGGCATCGTAGTTACTATGGATATTCGCCATCCCCTCAAAGATCACGACCGTTTAATCATTGACTGGTCCTTAGCTGCCAATTTGCCAGCCTTAATTTTATTAACCAAGGCAGATAAGCTTGGTGTTACCAAGCGCCGTGAGGCCGTAGGTGAAGTTAAGCACTTATTATCTGAATTTGGTGGCAACTTCACTGTTATTAGCTTCTCTGCTTGGAATAAGATTGGTTTAGATGAAACACGCCAGATCTTAAGCAGCTGGTTTAGCACCTTCCATGGTGCCCAAGAGGAGCCAGATTATTTACCAGAAGACGGTGAATAATCTCCATTAATCCCCATTAGCCTTTGTAGAGTAGTGTTTTTATGTCCAAAGGAACTCTTTTTATTGTTTCTGCCCCTAGTGGCGCAGGCAAGTCTTCTTTAATCAATGCCTTATTAAAGAAGTTCAACCTTGATGATAGCTTGCGTTTATCCATCTCTCATACCACCCGTGCTCCACGCCCTGGTGAGGTTGACCATGAGAGCTACCACTTCGTCTCAGTTGAAGAGTTCGAGAGCTTAATTGCTCGTGATGCTTTTTTCGAGCATGCGCGTGTCTTTGACAATTACTATGGCACTTCCAAAGAAATTGTGATGGACTGGATCTCTCAGGGTAAGGACGTGTTATTTGATATTGATTGGCAAGGTGCCCGTCTTATCAAAGAGCAAGTGCCAGAGGCTATCAAGATCTTCATTTTGCCACCAAGCCTAGAGATTTTAAGACAGCGTCTTATCAAGCGTGGCCAAGATGATATGGATGTCATTAACAAGCGTATGGCTCAGGCTATGTCTGAGATCTCCCATTACGATGAATATGATTATGTCATCATCAATGATGATTTTGATGAGAGCTTAATTACTCTACGTAGTATCATTTTAAGCAAGCGCGCTGAGCTGCAAAGCTTACAAAACAATAACCAAGCTCTCTTAGATGACATGCAAAAGCAAGCTAAAGAATATGAAGCTGCTTGGCTGCCATGTGCTAGCGCTTTACAAGCAGCCTTAGCTGCCTCCAAGAAAAACAACGAGCAACAATAAGCATAATGCCCTTAGCTCTTAACTGCCCTCCAAGGAGCTTTGCTACCTTGGAGGCTTTACCAAAAGAAAATTGTGCCCATATAGCCCACATCTCACGCCAGAGAGTGTTTTTTTTGGTAAAATAAATAGCTTTTAGCAAAAGTCAGATCACATGAAAATGAACTGACACTATCATCTATTAGCGCCACGAGGCGCACTCTAATTAGCCCCCTAACTTTCTATTCAATCTCCATTGCTCTAAGTTAGCTGGGCGCAAGTGACAATAGCGAACTAACACTTACCTGTCAGAGTCTGGTAGCACCACATAAGCTGTTCCTCCTAAAAGTTCTCTTTCCCCTATATGTTAGGGTTTTTAGATAAGCAAGGTTTCGTTTTGTCATGCTCTTTATTTTGGATTTTTTGGTAGCCCCTGCAAAACCTGTGTTTCCGACCTCGTTTCTATTAGGTGGCAACTAACTCACTTGAGGTAATACATCATGGCTAGAGTTACAGTTGAAGATGCTGTGGCTAAAGTAGGCAACCGCTTTGACTTAGTTCTCATTGCAGCCCGTCGCGCTCGTCAAATCTCCATGAATGGCAGCAAGCCTTTAGTAGACGAGGAAAAGGATAAGCCAACCGTAATCGCATTACGTGAAATTGAAGATGGCCTTATCTCCGAGGACTTCCTCGATAAGCAAGACCGCAAGGACTTAATGCGCGGCGATAGCAGTTCCTTACCTGCTGACAATGAGTTTGCTCCTATTGATGGCGCTGAGATGTTCAACTAATACGAACACGCTTTAGATAAGCAAAACTAATACACGCCCTCACTAAAGACTTTTAGTGAGGGCGTGCACTTTTATGAGGCACCAGCTGTTTTTTGCCCCATAATTACTCCTTTTTTACCCCACCTCAGCACCTTTTCTCCTGCCTCTTATTGATATTCATCACTATGGCTCCCTGCCTAAAAGCGCTGATTTCACGGGCTTGTTTATGTATTTATCTAGACTTAATAGCCTGTATCATACCCTCTGCTCTGTAAAGGTGAGCACAAGGTAATTTTTCTTATATATGAGAGCTACTCCATTTATTTAAGTTTTAGGGCTAAAAGACAATCACTAGGTCAGGTATACTATTTTTAAAGTACAAGTCATTTCTAGCCAAATAGGAATTGATAGACAGTCGGTTTTCTTTGATAGCCACCTCATCAGACTAAGACAAAATAAGAGCATTGGTTGCACCAAAGCATGGTGGCTAAATAACAAGCAATGTAATTTCGCTTATCGACACCTGCACTTAAGAAGTACCTATACTGCTTAAGTTGCTATATGAGCAATTCTTACCGTAAGACACCGTTAAATTATGAGTTCGCATTTTATTTCTTCTGGCCCTAGTAGTATAGGTAGCGCAGCTATTGCTCCTAGCGAACACCTTAGCTCGACCTATGTGGGCAATTCTATAGCTACTACTACAGCTGCCTTGTCAGGAATGGCAACTTCCTCGGTGCGAGACACTGTTTCTCAAACGCCTTTTTATGATTCGACCAATGTTAATGCACGTGACAATGGCGGCTTTTCAGAAAGCCTCGAGTTAAGTGCACAGATTGCTCATGATCGAGCCCTTGAGGGCAAGAAAAAGCATGTCATAGCCGATCCTACCCCCGAGGCTTTGGCATCAGAGAATTTCCACTACTACCTGCCGCTGCACAATTTAGCCTCATCTTATTTATCAGTAGAGAGCATGGCTGATATTGATAGGGCTTTTGTCTTAGCCGATAAGGCACATGCTCCCCAAAAACGCGCCTCAGGCGAGCCTTATATTATCCACCCTATTGCGGTGGCTACTATCATTGCACAAATGCACTTAGATCGCGACTCGATTATTGCAGCGCTCTTACATGACACAGTAGAAGATACAGGTGTCACTCCTGATGACATTAAACAAGAATTTGGCCCTGTAGTAGAGGACTTGGTAAATGGCGTTACCAAGCTCGATAAGCTACGCTTCCATGACTATCGTGAGGCTCAAGTAGAAAACTTCCGCAAGATGATTTTGGCCATGACCCGCGATATTCGCGTCATCTTGATTAAGCTTGCTGATAGAACCCACAATATGCGCACTCTAGGCTCCTTGCGCCCCGATAAGCGCAAGCGCATTGCCAAAGAGACCTTAGAGATTTTTGCTCCTATTGCTAATCGCTTAGGTATTTCTGATATCAAAATTGAGCTTGAGGAGCTAGGTATTGCTGCTTTGTATCCAATGCGCTATCGCGTCTTAAAGGCAGCAGTAACTAAAGCTCGCAATAATCGCAAAGAAGTCATCAATAATATCTTAGAATCCATTAGCAAGCGCTTGAAAGAAGTCGGCATTGACGGTCGTGTCTTAGGCCGTGAAAAGCGCATTTACTCTATCTATAAAAAGATGGAGAAAAAGGAATTACAATTCCGCGAAGTGATGGACATTTATGCCTTTAGAATTATTCTTGATGATGTCGATACCTGTTATCGCGTCTTAGGTCAAATGCACAATCTTTACAAGCCACGTCCATCAGGCTTTAAAGACTATATTGCTATTCCTAAGATCAATGGCTATCAATCCCTCCATACCTCCTTAATTGGCCCACATGGCGTGCCTATTGAAATTCAAATTCGTACTGAATTTATGGACCAAATGGCCGCCCGTGGTGTAGCAGCTCACTGGTCATATAAGGAAAATGGCTGCGAGCCTACCTCCACTACAGCCCAAAAGAACGCTCAGCAGTGGATTAAGAATATTATCGACCTCCAACAAAGCGCATCTTCTTCTATGGAGTTTATTGAGGCGGTTAAGACAGACTTATTCCCTGACTCAATTTTCGTCTTTACTCCAGATGGCAAGATCTTCGACCTGCCAGCAGGCTCTACCCCTGTAGATTTTGCCTATGCGCTGCATACTGATATTGGCCAACATTGTATTGGTGCTCGAGTTAACCATCGTATGTTCCCATTAGGTCGCCCGCTCCAATCAGGTCAATCCATTGAGATTATTACCTCACCGCAGGCCGAACCTAGCGCCATGTGGCTCTCCTCGGTAGTAACTCCACGTGCCCGCTCTAAGATTAAGCAATACTTAAAAGGCCTCAAGAGCCAAGAGTGTGTGCTTATCGGTCGTCGCTTATTGCAAAATGTCCTTAAGGACATTCGCATTGAGGATATCGATCCTGAATTAATGGCTACAGTCTTAAAAGAGTTTAAGGAGCGCGATCTCAATAGCTTATTAATTGATATTGCCTTGGGTAATATTTTGGCCGTGTTAGTAGCCAAGAAATTCAAGCAAGATCTCTTTGAGAGCGACAGCGGCAAGCCAATTACAGGCACAGGCGGTTTGCCTTATACCTTTGCTCAATGCTGTATGCCTATTCCTGGCGATGAAATCATAGGTCACGTCACTTCTAAGGGCTTGGTCATTCACAATGCCAATTGCTTTAATATTAAAGATGCCTCCAAAGACCCAGAAAAATACGTCAAGGTCCAATGGGATACCAGTGTTACTGCCAATCTCGACTTCCAGACAGGCTTGCGTATTGAGCTGGAAAATCGCCAAGGCATTCTAAGTGAAATCTCCAATGCTGTAGATATTGCAGGCTCGCAAATCGACGCTATTAACTCTGAGATTCGTGATGATGGTACCTACCTTATCAATCTGACTGTCATCGTACGCGATCGATTGCACTTGGCAGGCATTATGCGCCGCATCAAGGCTGTCCCTAATATCATAAAGATCTCCCGCCGCCGCTAAATAACAAGGCTGAGTGAATTTAGCATAGGACTTGCGCATAGTACCAAGGTAAGTCCTATGCCCCTCTTAGAGGGGGCGCCCCCTGAGGCTACCTAGCGTAGCGCTCTGAGCTTCCAAATTAGGAACGCTGCTTGGCCAAGAGAATTGACAACTGGGTGCACACTAGTAGTCTTTTCCTATGCTATGATTATAATTAGCTTAGACTAACGCCCCTGCAGTATCAGATTAGAGAGGAGCAACATGGTAGATCTGCAATATATTGGCACCGAAGCCTCCTTATCAGAGCTCTATCCAAAAATTGATGCTTTTTATGAAAACGAGCTCAAGCATCACCGTATTCACGTTTCAGATAACCTCTTTTTAAGCGCCTTAGAGCTCAAAGCTCCTGCTGATGCTCCAGGCACTTCCTTGCAAGATTCTTCTAATACTTTAGTCATCATTGCAGGCCGTGCAGAAACTGAGCATAAATATACTGAGCTGCTCTATCATTTACGCGATAGCAAATTGCGTATCTTAGTCTGCTTTGTCCGTGGCCAAGGCCAGTCTTCTATGGTGCTCTATGATTCTAATAAGTGCCATATTGAGCGCTTCTTACACTATCGTGTCGATCTTGAGAACATGCTCTCTTATTTAGATGTCGGCCCGAACTACAAGATGCTAGGCTTCTCCTTAGGTGGCTTAATTTCCTTGGAATTTTGCTTCAATACTAAATTCCCTTATAAGCCACAATCGCTAGCTTTAATCTGCCCTTTCTTAGGCATTCCTAATTTGCTAGCCCCTAAAGTGGTATACCCTATCTTAAAGATCATGTGTAATATTCGCTCCTTTGCCTTGTCTTATACCCCACATGGTAAAGAGTATGTGCGCATTCCTTTTGAGGAGAATATCCACTCCCATAGCCCATTGCGCTACGATATTTATCACGATTACTATATCAAGCACCCGCAATTAGCTTTAGCGGGTCCTACTTATAAATTCGTCAAATGCTGTATGCAGGCCCAGCAACGCTTAGATAAGATCAAATGCAAATTTGACTTCCCTATGCTCTGCTTATCAGCAGGTGCTGACATGGTGGTTTCTACCCCAGCAGCGCGCGAATTTTGCCAGCGCCATGCTCACGATACTATAGCTCCTCAATTTGAACTCATTCCACATGCCTATCATGACATCTTAAATGAGTCCGATAATTACCGTAATGACGCTATGCTCAAGGCTTTAAACTTCCTTTTCAATGGCACTACTGACTATAAGTCCTTAGTTAAAGCTCCAGAGGAAAATACCGAGCCTCAAAGCGCTCTTGAGCCTCAAGATAAGCCAGAATAATGAGCTTCCAGGCAGCCTCTAGGCTGCCTGTTTTCTCTTATATAAGCAATTAAGAGTACAATAAGCACCATCACAATAGCTTACATTTCTCCCCTAAAGTGCTTCGAGGCGCTAGTTAGACAAGAGAGGATATAAGCTTAAGTATTATCAATTTGTTAATATTTTTTGGACCAAATAGACCATGTCAGAGCAAGTAACAGTAGATAACCGCATTCCCGTTAACATCATCACTGGCTTCTTAGGCAGTGGTAAGACCACCTTATTAAACCAATGGGTCAATACTGAGGAGTTCAAAGACACCTTAGTGCTCATCAATGAATTTGGCGATGTCGGTTTAGATCATGAATTGGTGCAATCAGTAGACGATACTGTAGTGCTATTAGGCTCTGGCTGTATTTGCTGCACCTTACAAGGTGAGCTCATTCAATCTTTGGCTACCAATTTCATCAAGGCCGAAGAGGGTACTATTCCTAAGTTCAAGCGTGTCTTAATTGAAACTACAGGTTTAGCCGATCCTGCTGGTGTCATTAGCACCTTAAATAATGATGAGTTTTGCCTTGAGAACTATCGCTACGATGGCACTGTCACCGTCTTAGATGGTCAATTTGTACGCGAGCAGCTCCAAAAGCAATATGAGGCAGTTAAGCAAATTGCTTTAGCCGACATTATCTTAGTGTCCAAGACTGATCTGATTGATCAAGATGAGTTAGCTGCTATTGAAGAAGTAGCCCGTAGCATCAATAGCTCTGCTCAAATCCACCCTATGGTCAAGGGCCACATTAGCCCTAAGATCATGGAAGAAATTGGCCCTTACAAAGAGTTTAGCAAGCAAAACAATACTCAGGTCAAAGAGTGGCTCAATATCAAGGTGCCACAAAGCAAGAACGTAGCCTCTCCTCTACGACCTGCTGAGGCTAATTTTGATGCTGCCATTGCTAAACCAAAGATTATTGCCCATACTAATATCGAGAGTTTTGCCATTTTACGTGCCGAACCAATTAGCTCCTTAACCTTATTAGCTGCCATTAATTTAGTTCAGCAGCAATATGGGGATTCTATCTTACGTCTTAAGGGCATTATTGATATTGAGGGTCGAGATAACCCTGTAATTATCCACGGCGTCCAAGGCCAGCTCTACCCTGTAGCTGAGCTTGACGAGTGGCCAGAGGGGGATCATGTCTCCAAATTAGTCTTTATCGTGCGCGCCACGGTTTTAGAGCAAATTCGCCATATCTTCACCCAAGCTTTAGACCACCCAGATGAGAGCACCATCGACTACTATCGCCAAGTAATTGCCGCAGCCGAGCAAGCAGGCTCTTATGAGGACGAGGGTGTAGAAGAGATCGACTTGAGCGACACCTACAAAAAATAATCACTAGGCGTTACCAGCGCAACACTTATAGCGCTACGCGCCTCCCTAGCGCCGTCAGGCGCTCGCGCCCTATGCGCGCCTTATGGCGCTTAAAGACAACGCCCCTTGAGGATAAGTCCTTAAGGGGCGTTGTCTTTATCAAAGATTAGCGAGAATACCCCCGCCTACGCTTAAGTGAGGCAGGGTTTAAATATAAACTAATGATCGTCTGCCTAAGATTTTGCATTCCTTAGCTAGGAAATTTATCTTGCCTTGACCAAAAGCACGATAGTATAGTCCTTTTGATAGCTGGCCTGTTAATACAAACCTCTTACCTTGGTATATAAAGATAGTCCCTAGCATAATTCTATTTAAGTTATTGTATCGGCGCTTAGACACCATTCTTTGGGCTTGAGTGGTGGTCGAAAGCGCGTCCTTCCTTGACGTTAATTAAACGCTGAACTACTTGCTCTAAGAGGGCACGAGGGGAGGCCATATTGAATCGAATGAAGGTTGAACACTGAGAGGAGAACTGGGATCCAAAGTAAATGCCAACGCGAGCTTTGGTAACAAAGAAGTCACGAATTTGCTCTTCATTAGAGAAGCACTTAGAGAGGTCAATCCAGACTAAGTAGCTGCCCTCACGTTTGACAAAATGGCATTGAGGGAAGAGCTTTGCAAATTCTTGCTTTAAATAAGCCTCATTGCCATCTAAATACACGCGCAAATTGGCAATATAATCATCGCACTTAGTATAAGCAGCAATTAAAGCGGCATTGAAGAAAGCATTAGGATTATGCTCACCAATACGGGAGATTTCATCACGCACGCGAGCGCGCAATTTATCGTTAGAGATGATCATAAAAGAGCCAACCAGACCAGGGATATTAAAGGTCTTGGCAGGAGAGGAAGCTAAGATAATGTTGCTTTGGAAGCGTTCATCTAATTCTAAGACCGAAGTAAAGGTCACATCCTTGGCAATTAAATCACTGTGAATTTCATCTGCAAATAAGATCAAATTATGATCTAAGCAAAATTGAGCTACCTGCTCTAACTCACTCTTGCTAAAGACACGAGTAGTTGGATTATGTGGGTTAACCAAGATTAACATCTTGGTACGAGGGCTTACTACCTGCTCTAAATCAGCAATATGGAGCTTATACTCGCCATTTTCATAGCGTAAAGGCACTTCAATTAACTTGCGGCCGTTCTCTTCGATAGCTTGGCGTAAAGGGCCATAAGAAGGGCTATGGATAATGACTTCTTCATAAGGGCGGGTAAAGGCCTCTGCAACTAAGCCGCAGCCAATATTAATACGTGGGCAAAAGACCATGTGCTCATGCTTTAAGCTCACATGGTGATGGTGGCGATAGAAGCGCTCGATGGCACTATAAAAGTCATCAAAGACATCGCTATAACCAAAAATACCGTGATCGGCTAAAGCATGGAAGCTTTGTAAAATTGGCTCAGGAGCTCTAAAGTCCATGTCGGCGCAGCCTACATGAATGATATTCTTCTCACCGCCTAAGAGCACATCAAAGGTATCCCACTTGGCGCAATTGGTGCCACGACGCTCGACGATTTGATCAAAAGGTGAACTCATTTCACTACTCCCCAAAAACAAAGAGGTCACTTACAACACGTGTAGAGCAACCTCTTTTTTTAGTATTTAGTTCTTGTGTCTAAAATCTCTTAAATTACATTGCTTTCTTTTTTAGCAACTACGAACTCATCTTTAGGCTCTTTAGCAAGCTTGGCAATACCGATGCCAGTGGCAGCCCATAAGAGAGCGAAGATCATACCAGTATAGTTTAAGAAAGCCCAAGGTAAGTACTCTAAGGTTGGAACACCTAACATGGTAGCCATATACACACCAGCAGCGGTCCAAGGTAAAATTGGCTCAACAACGGTACCAGCATCCTCAGCAGTACGGGAGAGGTTCTTGGTATCTAAGCCAAACTTGCGATAAGTGTCCTTGAACATTTCACCTGGGAGTAATACAGATAACTGACCGTTAGAAGTAATACCACAGATTAATAAGGTGGAAACTAAAGTAGTAGCGATTAAGCCAAAGACGCTCTTTACGCCTGCTAAGAACTTACCAATTACGATTTGTAAGGAGTTAGCAACTGACATAGCACCTGCAAAAGCGAAGGCACAGAAGCAGATTACTAAGGTACCCATCATGGCATTCATACCACCACGCTCTAAAAGACGAGCTACATCAGGTGGGAAGCTGGCAACTAACTCTTGGTTAGCAATCATAGAGAGCTTGAAGCCACCGATAACAGCCTCACAGCAATCGCCTAAGGTAAAGCCTTGGAAAGCGCTAGCATTGAATAAAGCTAAAGCAGAGGCTAAGAACATCACAGGGATGGTAGGAAGTCGTAAGAGGGAGCCTGCTAAAATCAATACAGGAGGTAAGATAACCAAGATATTGAAGCTAAAGGAACCAGCTAAAGCTTCGGTAATCTGCACAATACGCTCTGGGGTATCGATATGACCAATCTCTTGGGACATACCAATATAGGTGTAGATGATGCAGCATACGATAAAGCCAGGGCCAGTAGTCCATAGCATATGGCCTACGTGCTTATATAAGCTAGTGCCTGCGGCAATAGCAGCTAAGTTGGTAGAGTCAGATAATGGGGAGAGCTTATCACCAAAGTAAGCGCCAGATAAAACGGCACCTGCAGCAACTGGTAAAGATAAGTTCAAGCCTAAAGCAACACCCATTAAAGCCACACCGATGGTGCCAGCAGAACCCCAAGAAGTACCAGTACAGGTAGATACTAAGGCGGTTAATAAGAAGGCAGAAACATAGAAGTAGGATGGATCAATATAGCTAAGGCCATAGAACACCATCATAGGAATGGTGCCACCTAGCATCCATGAGCCGATTAATAAACCTACAGAAATTAAAATTAAGATGGCAGGCATGGCCTTGGCGAGCTTCTCAACAATAGCATCGAGAATATCATTCCAAGAGTAGCCATGGAAATAAGCAATAATGGAGGCTACGGCAGCTGAGAGTAAAATCATTGGCTCAGCGCGTAAGCCCAAAGTAATATAGCCCACACCTAAGAACAAGATCATACTTGCAATAGGCAAAACTGCCATAAAGAAAGAGAGCTCTTTCTTCTCACGAACCTTATCTGACATAGTAATAACTCCTAACCAATACTAGCGCACTGCAATACACTCAATCTCAACTTTGGCGCCTTTAGGTAATTTGCTTACCTCAATGCAGCTACGTGCAGGATAAGGAGCGCTTAAAATTGAGCCATAAACCTCGTTCACCTCAGCAAAGTCGTCCATATTGGTTAAGAACACGGTGGTTTTAACGATGTTCTTTAAGGACAGACCTGCACTTACTAATAAGTGCTCGATATTTTGTAAGCTCTGACGGGCCTGCTCTTTAGCGCTCTCAGGCATAGTGCCATCAGGACCAATTGGGAGCTGACCTGAAACATAGACAGTGTCTTGATGAGCTAAAGCGCAGCTGTAGGGACCTACAGCACTAGGAGCTTTGTCTGAGGTAATAACCTGTAATTCGATTGTCATAGAAAAACCACCTATATTTTATATGGAATTTAAATCACTCACACCCCAAGGAAAGACTCCTTAGTGCTGTTTGACCTTTAGCATGTGAGAGAAAAACAACTACAATAAAAAACTATTTCTTAAGTGATCTTAAATGCAGGTAAATAGCATCTTTAGAGAGGTTTAAAATCTCTGAAATGATAGGCACTGCATTTCTTAAGTTGAATAAACCCTGCTTTTGCAACTCAATAATAATAGCCTTATTCTTTTGACGCTGCGAAATAGAGTCATCATCAAGAATTTGACGGCGAATTTGATTTACTGAGGTGCTGAGTAAATCATGGATATCCGAGGCAAAGTACTCGTTATCACTATTGGCATTATCAGGAGTTTGTACAAAGTCTTCGCACAAAATCTTAAAGAGATCTTGTACAGGAGTTTGTAAATCTAAATTCATGCAGAGCATGCCAATGGCCTCACCTTCAGCATTAACAATGACGGTGGTCACTGACTTCATTAAATGACCATCATGCGAGATGGTCTTATAAGGGCCAAACAACTTTTTATTGGTGGCCTTATACTCTGCTAGGATCTTCAAAGCTTTGTCAGTTACTGGAGAGCCAATGCAACGTGCTGTCTTTTGGCCATTGTGAATATGCACCACTGACTTTTCTAAATTATCTAAAGAGTGGAGAACCACTTCGACGCTATCCTTAAAGAACAAGCCGATCATATCTACTATCATCTTGTACTGGTTAAGGATAATCTCGTCTTCGCGGCTTAACATACAATCCCCTATCTTGATAAATTGCTTTGGTAGATGCTCATACTATAATCAAGTTCAGTCAAAAATTTTTTAGTAAATCATTGATTTGTGAGTTAGTTATCAAAATTCTTTGAGTTACTCAAATTTTATTGAGCTATATCTCATTTAGTTGAGACAATCGAGTAGGCCCTTTTCGGGCCTCTCACATCACCGTACGTACGGGTCCGTAT
>Oklahoma_p2__coassemble_820_pt1 | contig 22763 bp, 12 predicted proteins | sample Oklahoma_p2__metabat2_high_PE_034 | metagenome-assembled genome bin Oklahoma_p2 | reverse complement strand
AACTTTTCCTGTATCAGGGCTTCGCGATGACTCATACAACTTCACATACTTATATGTATTGTTTTTATTTTTAACCGTTTGAACTGCTATAAACATTTTTCTGAACGCAAAAACATGATATTTAAGCTATTTTCCATTACATTTTACATTACATTATTATAATAAATAATTTTGGTTAAAACGTCAATCTTATGCCGTTTTAGCTTGCTATGATCATGTGTTTTATGGAAAATGCAGGTACATAGCTAGAGCCGTTCTGATAGCACCTCAGTTTGGACTCTCAGAGCTTACCGTGTGCGGCCAAGAAATCCTTCAGCTCTTGACGCTGTAGGATAGAAGGTCTCACGACAGGCTTGCCAATGGCACCTGCAAAATAGCCTTGCGCCCCTCCTCTCTTAGCTTAGCCCTCCAATCCTCATTCATGCTCTAGCCTCAGAGCATAACTTTATCCTAATTTTGTTTCGATAGACTAGATAGAACTTAAGCAGCATCCTAGCTAAAGTGTAAGAATTAGCGAGCGCTATGCCCTTAGCGGCTTGTTGCAAAATTTTTCTAATTAGAGAGCTCTCTTTTGCTAAGCGGGCTGCTCTTTTTGTATGATATTAAATAGGATTTAATTTTTAAGGAGTTTTATTAATATGGGATTGTTTGACTTTCTTGGCAAGAAAAACGGCGCGCCAGAAACCCAAAGAGCACAATATCGCTATCAATACACTCCAGAGCAAGAAGCCATAGTCGAGCAATTTATTGAACAAAACTTTGGCCCTATTCAATCCCGTATTACAGACTTAGGAGGCAGCGAGCTTAAATTAGAGCTGTGCCTCATTAACCCTAATGAGAACAATCCATCTTATCTCTTAGTAACTAAAGGCTTAGGTGCCTATTTAATGGCCATGGGCAATCAAGCCGATCCTGAGTCTAATCCAAGTCGCTTAGAGCTAATCTTAGACTCTGGTGAGCCATGGGAAATTGGCTATGGCCAAAACCGTGATGTCTGGGCTCAAGACCTACTTGTCTACTTAGCTAAGCAAATGATCTCCAGTGGTCTGAGCATTGGCAAGGGTGTCTTGTCCTTACCTGATTTAGGCGTGTCCTTTGACGGCTGCGCTGAGCGCTTTATGGTACAAAGTGCCAATGACTATGATGCTTACCAAAACTTTGCCTCCTCGGTTGCATTAAATTCCTTTGACCAAGTTACTTTCTTCTTACTTGCTGATATGGATGGTGAGGAAGCTGAGCATACTTTAGTTCCAAGCGTAACAGATGACGATGATGAGCTCTTAGATGATGTTCAACCTTTAGTTGAGTTAGCTCCAGAGCTCAAGTGTGAGCCAAGTGCAGCCTTTAATCGTGTAGCTGTATTTGTAGACTGGGCTAAGCAGCACAATTTCATTGCCCCTGCTTATCTTGCAGCGCTTAGCTCTATGGATACCAAGAGCTATGTAGAGCAGAACTTAGAGGATCTTAAAGTATCTGAGTTCTTTACCCCAGAGGGCACGGACTTCATCAACAGCTACTATCAATTAGAAGAGCGCGTAGGTGCCAACTATATTGATGATGTCATTAGCCTCATTTGGGAGAGCTTAGGCTCCATACCTGAGGGCACCCAAGATCCAGATGAGAGCTGCTTATTCTTGCAATTAGATGATGCTACTGTCGATGAAATTTACGCGATTTTAGATGCGCGTTTAGAGTCCTTTGAAGGTCACCATCTTTACGATAATGCCGATGATGAAGAGCTCTATAATGTACTCCAAGGCTTTTTACCTGGCGAGACTCTCTACTTTGGTAGCACCAATGATGATTACAACATTAATGCCACCTTTGCCTATGGTCATGAGTACAACCTCTACACCAACTTTAGAGACCAAGAATGTCCTTTAGTAGTGGAGCTTAACTACGACTATGTCAAGGGCTTGCTCTCTTATCTGTCCCCAAATAATAGCAGCCTAGAGAGTTTTACTTACTCTAAAGAAGAAATTGACGCTAATGTTGCACAAGCCTTACGTGATGTAGAGCCTTATTTAGGCACTGCTCCTGCCATTTTAGAGCGTCTCATGGCCAATAACATGCAGGATTTAGCCGATCAGGGCTTAAGCTTAGATGACATCCGTGGCTCTGGTGAGCAGTTTGCCGATGACCTTAACGAAGATCCAGAAGGCCAAAACTATGAGTTTAATGCCTACTGGCGCTTCAACCAGCAGGTCAACCCTCAAACTCATGCACAAGAGGAAGTAACCTCCCCTGTAGCTATTGCTTACTTACCTGTAGAGCGTCCATATCAAACCTTGGCCTATGTACCTTTTGTGCCAACTGATTGTGGAATGAGCCTTCCTGAGATCATGGCCATTGCCGCTTACTTTGAGGAGCGCTATCAGGCCTATGTAGGTTTAGTCTCTGTAGATACCATTGAATTTGTAGTAGCTGCTCCTTTATCTGAAAATGATGCTTTTGCTGCCGCTCAAGATCTCTATGCTTTCTGCCCTTATATCTTCAATAGCATGCCTCTTATCAACCAAACCATCTCCAGCCTAGCTGCCTTTATTATGAAGGCCCCTGTTTGGACTTGTAACTTTGATCCACAGGTAGCTGAAGATGGCGCTAAGAGCGATAACGACTCTTTTAGCTTCTAACTGCCGCGCCGCGCGGGCTGCTTAGCCTTGGCTATTCAAAGCCAAGGCCATGCCAAACTAAACTTGGCGCTACAGTGCCCCTTAATCCTGTCCCTGCTAAGGTATCCCCAAGCAGGGACTTTTTGTTTGCGCCCGCTCCTTTGCACCAGTAATAGTACTCTTGCTCACCCCTCCAATCCTATGCCTCTACACTTAACATGAGTTGCCATAAACGACAGGATATTTATCGTAAGACTAAGCACTTTTGACTTTGAAGCAAGAACTTAAACTAGGCTTAGACTCCCTGCCATATATGAGCCTAGCACTAAGCTATCACGGGCAGTCAGCTTTTGAGGGATTCGGCAGGAGGCATATTGTACTTAGAGTCAGAGGGCTAAAATTCCAGCTAGGCTTGCCTCTTAGGTAGTTTGGTAGCTTATAGGACTTGATAGCTTGGCTATATTGTCGTATAAGATAAAGAGCGCCCCTTGGTGCAAGTTAGTTCAAGTTGATTCTTTTTGTAGACGAGATTTTGTTGATATGGCTAAAACCAACCCAAATATTAAAGATGTGTCTTATGCATACTCTCCAAGACACCGCGCCTTAGTGGAAGCCCATATTGAAAAGTATTTTGGCGCGATTAGCTTTATCTTATCTCAAGTAACCTATCAAGATATCAAGCTAGATATTGCCGTCATTGAGCCTGATAGCCGTCGTAATTTCTACTTATTAATTACTATGGGCTTAGGTGCCTACCAAATGAATGCTCAAGGCTCTCAGAGTAATAAGCTCGATCGCTGCGAGATGATGATCATGCTTGATCCTGAGTGGAAGATACCTAGCAGTGATGAAAATTACTATTGGCCAGTTAGACTGCTAAAAGACATTGCTCATCAAACCATCAATGAAAATCACTTCTTAGATTGGGGCTATTGCTTCTCTAAAGGCAAGCCTTTTGCGCCTGATACTGAACTTAGCTATGCCATGCTGTGTGGCTTAAATAAATTCTTCCCTGCTAAAGCTCAAGCCTTGCGCTATGAGTTTAATGACATCAATGAGCCTGACTTTGAATTAGCTTTTTACTTAGTTGTACCTATGTATGAGGGCGAGTATCGTATGATACTTGACTTGATAGGCCAAAAGGAGCTTACCCCGCTACCTCTTATTGTTGAAGAAGAAAAGCTCAACAAATTTATTGCACAAATGCGCCATATCTCTCCTTTTGTGCAAAATAAGCGCGGCAGTGGCACTGAAACTCACACTGAATATAGCAACATGATCTTTGAGGACATGCGCTGGCATGCCTCTACTATTGAAAACAAGCATCTGCCTGTCGAAGAATTAGCTGCGCTCAATCATTTGGCAATCTTATTACGCTATATGATTGAAAATGACATGATTTCCCCTTTCTTACACAAATTAAATCCTCAAGTACTTGAGTATGTGCGCAATCCTAAGCAAGCCCATAAGGACTTTGACTTCCGTCAGTTCATCTTAGAAGAGCTCGCAGGTGTGCTCGATCGTCGCTTATTTAATCAAAGGGGCTTGCTCTTTTTAAACTATTACTTCAACGATCAAGATAGCTCCCCTAAGTTTAGTGCTGATATTGACTCCTATGCTTTGCGCTACTTTGGTATTGAAGAGTATTACAGCAAGAAGTTTGATACTGAGGGCTATCTCTTTGTTCCTTATAGCGAAAAGTACTATCAAGACATGAAGAGCGTTATTGACAAAAGACGTGAGAGCTTTGAAGAGCAAGAATACTTGCCTGTCGATAACTTTGAGGAGCTCAAGATACTCTTTGCGCGCTATTTAGATTGCCCTGTTTACTATTTCCCAAGCTTAAAAAATGATAGCCCGATTCAATCTCGTATGGCCTATGACTATCGTACAGGCGTAGTCAATGGTTATATACCTGTTGCCATTGAGCTTAATACTTACTTGCTTGAGGAGGCTAACGACTATATTGAAGAACTCATTCACAATGAGCTCAAATATAGCTATAACGCCTATAAAGAAAAGCAAAGCCATAAGGTAGATCATGCCTATGCCACCCGCTTTGGCCTCAATGATGCGACTTGGCAATTTGATCCTGACAAGCTATCTTTAGTACGCAAGTACTTTATGCGCCAACCTCTCCATGAGGACAAAGGTTTTGCTGTCTTTGCTGAGGATTTAGAGTACATCATTGAGCAAGAGCTTGCCGATGAGAGATTTTACAAGCTCTATGCAAACATCCAAATGATCATGTATGAGGAGTTTGAAAGCGATGCACTTGAGCTTGAACAACTCGAGCAGCATATCTTAGAGCTCAATAAACAATATCTAAAAGAGCAAAAAACACCGCGCCGTCAATGGCCTGGCAAGCGTGATGCTTTCTGGAAGAGCATTGGTCTTCTGCCAAATCAGGACGCTTATCGCATGGCTTCTTTAGCTTTGGGCTCTGGAGCTACCAATGAGGTAGAAAATCTGCATTTATCTAGCTACTGGGATGAGGAATTTAAGCGTACCAAGCCTTTATTAGTCGCTCGTATTCCTGTAAATAATCCTACTAAGATTCTGCCTTATTTAGCTTGCTTGTATCCATTTAGCCATCGCGCTTTGCCTTTAGAGCTGTGCCATTATGTCAAGCACTTATTTAAGGTCTATCATGCTGTCCCAGCTGTCATTACCTGTGATGGTATCGAGTTTGTAACTCTCAAGCCGCTGAATGCAAGCAAGGCTTTGGCCTTAGCCAATGAGATCTTAAGCGTGGGTGATTATGTAGATGAGGCTAAATTCACTCCTGCAAATTACACAATCTTGCTGCGCTTCTTAACCACGATTTTAAGCAATAATAAAAACGGAGAGCCAGTCTCATTCTTCTTGCCACTAACCACCTCTGAGCCTTATGAAGATGAGGACGATGATTGGGAGGACGATGAGTAACCAAGCTCTAAAAAGCTCTCAACACCAATTGCTACAATCACCCTAACAGACCATGCAAGTGGCGTTGAGCTCTTAGCTCCCTGCGCTATCAGAGCGCAGGCACTAATCTAAGGGCTCATAACAGTTAGAGCATTTTAAATTAAGGCTCCTGTGAGTAGCTGTACAAGACTTATGCTCCATGCTAGAGAGCTAGGCCAGTTAGGGCTTAGCTGGAGTAATGATCTAAAGGAAGAAAAAAGTGATCCAAACCCAAATTAGCCATGCTCAACAAACTTTATTGGCTTACTTAAAAGAGCATCAAAGCCCATCTTTATTACTGCAAAGCTATAGTCTTAGCCAAGCTTATATGTGCGATAAGCGTAGCTTCTACGTCTTTGAGCTCAATTATGTTAATGCCAATGGGCCTAAAATGGCTATTGTAGGCAATTACTACAGCTTCGACCCAGCTGCCAAGGCTCAAGTAATGTTAGATTTAGGCAATTTAAGCGACAATATCGCCCAAATCGTAATTAAGAGCTTTGTGAAAAACAATCCACGAGATCCAAAGGTGGCCTTTGATAAAAGTATGGCCTTTGAGAACGTAGCTAAGCTGCCATTTAAGATGCTCTCTGATAGATTTACTCCAGAGGATCAACTCAAAGTAGCTGAGTTCATGTCCTCCCATTCGGTCACTTCCTTTGTCTTCTTTAAGAGCCCAGAGCTCAACTTAGAGCAAGTAGTGGAAACCTACCATAAGCTCTGGGGAGCAGAGCTTAACAAGCTTTCTGGCTTTAATATGCAACAAGGTGAGGGCGAGGGCTTTGTAAGCTACTTAGATACCAATATCTACATTACTGCTGTGCAAGAACCAATGCCAGATGAGCTCTTAGTCCAAGCAGCCTCCTTAGCAGCAGATTGGCCTAATGCCTATGAAATGGCCAAGCAAGGCAGCCATGTATTCCAACTGACCTTAGATAATCAACAAAGCAGAGCCCTCAAGACTACCGAGCTGGTACGTTGGTTATGCGCATTAATGCTTGCTAATGGCGAAAATGTCACGGCCTTGATGTACAACTTCTATCTTTTCAATCCACAGAACTATCTGAAAAATGCCCATGAGCTCCAAGAGCATCCAGATAAGGCTCCATTGGCTAATTTGCTCTACTTTGCTTGTGCGCGGCAAGAAAACAATGCCCTTAAGATTAGCACTATTGGCATGGAGAGCTTAGATCGCTTAGAAATGGCTTATTTACGCCAAAATGATGATAACTTATCCCCTCAAGAAGCGATCTTAATCTTAAAGCTCTTAGGTGAGCATCTTCTGAAAAATAACGAGTACTTACAAGACAATACCACCTTCTCCTTAAACGAAGGCTTGAACATGAAGTGCTCCGTGCAAGAAGATGATCAGCACCACAAGTACTGCTTGATCACGCGCAATAACTAGCCTACCTGCCTATAAATGTTTGCGCGCTTTATGCCCTCTTTGAGCCTAAGCGCGCTCTATAGCCTAAAACATGGGGCATACCTTGATCTTAACAACCCCTAGGCTGCGTTATGCCTGCACTGGCAGGACAAGTGCAAGGAAAAAGACTTGGGCGCTTCTAAATAATAAGCGTGGCGTGAGCGCTTTAGAGTACTCACACGCCAACAGTTTACAAAAATTTAACTTTACCAAAAGGTAAGAGTTTGGTATTAACAGGCCAGCTATCTATTACGCTTGTGGTTAGGGCAGCAAAATCTGAGGCAGGAAATTGATAATTATAGATACATGTCGCTTAGCTAGCGACATAGCGCCAAAACTGAACGTCCATAGATATTTATTAATAATTTTGTTTATTTTTTCATCAAGCTCGTTAAACTAGAGTTCAAATTTCAAGTATCGCTCTATAACTAATTTTTAAACTAAAAATATTTACTAGATTGATATTGAGCGTCTGTGATAATTGATCGCCAAGTGCAACGCTCCTTGTCACAAACTTCATACTACACAATGAGTTGGTGCTGTAATTCATCACTCCCAAATCTGGTTAATATAGGAGATAGTGCCAGTGAAAGCTGGTGCGAATACATGGCCATGATCTTAGAGCACATCAGAAAAGCTGGACGAGACTTATCTTTATATACAGCACTCCACCATCAAAGAGACAGAATTAACTCCATTGTCTTTGATAAGGGCTATATCTACAAAGGGCTCTTGTTTTATATATTTAAAATCACCCTCAACAAGCACAGCGAGGAACTTTTAGGTTTAGCAGGAGGTTTTAAGTCCTTTAAGCCATATGTATATCCTCCCTATTTAAACACGGTTTTTACTTATCGCACTGAGCTAGTCGAGCCTCTAATTCGCATTATTTCTCATAAATGTGAAGACTCAATTGAATTGGAAGATGAGCGCGAATTAGTCTTAATGGAAAGACCTTGTGATGATTATTCCACTTTGCACCCTGAGAGCTTAAGACTGGATCCACAATGCCATTTAACTGATGATGACTTTACCTTTATCGGCTACCAGGATAATGACAAATATAGTGTGTTTAATGGTTATGCTACCTACTTTCACACTATGGAAGAAAAAGACTTTTTGCAAGATTTGGAGATAGTAAAAGGCGAGCGCTTCTTGAGCGCCCAATTATTGCTCTCAAGTGATGATTTCTCTTTTGTCAATTTAATTGATGATTATATGTCTTGCTGGGGTGAGGAGCTGGAGAACAACTATCGTGCACCTCTTAAAAGACGCCCTAATACCAAGGCTCGTATCCCTAAAAACGATAAAAAAGTGATCATGCGAGTACACGGCGACGTCAAAGTCTTGATTGAGAGTTTTGTTCAGTTTGATTCTCTAATTGAGTATGCCCAACAAGCACGTTTTAAAAGCATGCTCGAGATAGACTTAAAAGAAGCCGTAGCTAAAACCAGCCGCGTTGTTAAAATTACTTGCTTTAACGAAGATGGTGAATTTATTAAAGCTGACCGTTATTTATGCAAGGTTCTGGCAGCTGCTGCGCTCACCCCTAATGCAGTGGGCATACTATTCCATAATTTTGTCTATGATCCCAAGTTTTTCTATGAAGCTACTCTAGCCTCATCTAGCATCTATAATGCTACCTTATGCTGGTTCCCAACTTTTAGCTTGGTATCGTGCCACTTGTTTAAAGATGAGTACGATAGAATATCAGCTGTTACCGAGGGCATGAGCCGCTATGGCTTTCATGAGATCTATATTCCACCTTTGGCTATTTCCCATGAGTGCTTGCTTAGTATCTTGGTCACCATAGGACGTGCTAATTTGGAAAACCATGGCAATTTAGGGCGCAAGCGCATTACCTTAGGTGATCCGCTCTTGTGTGAATTTGAGCTCGTTATTAATGAAAATAGGTTAACTCATAAGAAGTACTTATACGCCACCCCTATCAGTGCGGTGGAAAACGTTCCTGCCCCATACTTTGAGCCTTTTGACTTCAAGAGCTTAAGCCCTAAAGGCTATCCTATCTAAATTTATACCCCCTCTATCCCATAGCAGCGCTTTACAGAGCGCTGCTATGCGCGCTGCGCCCTTTATAAGTATCTAGTCAAGGGGCTATTTGATGGCTTTAAAGCCTTAAAATTAACGCAAATTTGTGACTCCCTTTATAAGTGCCTACTTAAGTTAAGTATTTTGCAGTCGTTCTTGATAGTATAGATATTGCAGTGCGAGCCTGACATTTTTTGGTTTATCAGATCTGTTGCATTGATTTTGAGCTCGCTGCACCGCCCTTAATGCTCATACCTTCTAATATTATGAGTTCGATGCTTCAAGCATCTTTGTATGAAGCTTAAATTAATTGCAAACTTAAGGAGCGGCATGTAATGTCTTTGTTGTTTTTTGTAGTTCAGATTAATCACATCTCTTAGCAGCTAAGGTGCAGCTTAATCAAGCCTCACAAAATTTAATCGATATTGGCATGTCAATAAGGGACTGCATCTGCTTTGCAACGTGTAAGGATGTTTTAGAATGTCTATCCCCCAGGATCATATTAAGCACGCTCAAGATTTAGTCTTAAGAGAGTATCAGCTTAACTTTCCTGACAATATTGAGCTTAAACATATTGAATTTCTCCAAGGCTATTTTTGTCTTGGCCGTCTAAGTTATGCTTTTAAAATAAAACTTTCTAACGAAGAGCAAGATCACTTTGCTCTGGTGGTAGGCTTTAAGAGCTTTGATCCGCAAGAAAAAGGCAAGGTCTATGCTGATGTAGGTATCTACGATGATCTGTCAGTAACTACCTTTATCAAATATTTAGGCCGTCGCCTCAAAGATTCAGGCAAAGTCTCAACCGATCTTTCTAATGTGGATAATCAATGGCTCTTTGCCTCCCATCATCTGGAATATCCTAATCTCAACCCCTACTCCACTTCTTTTTTCGAGCGCTGTATACGTAAGGTCGATAGCACCACTTCCTTTGTGGGCTTTATCTTATTAAATCAAAGCACCTTGAGCGCTGATTTGGTGGTCAAAGCTATGTCTGACACTTGGGGTTTAGATTTTAAAGCCCATGATGATGCTCGTGTGGATTTAGGCGATCATAGTGTGACTATCGATTTTGAGAAGATCAGTGCCACCATTAATCTCTCTGATGAGCCTTTAGATAAAGAGATTACCTCCCATGCGGCCAATTTAAATTATATGTGGCCTGAAGGTCCTGAAATCGTAGCCAATCATCGAGCACTCTTATGCATTACTATGAGCTCAGATGAAATTAAAAAGCGCGATATGGCCACCCAATTTGTCATGCTCATGTCAGCTCTAGCCTCTTGGCCTGAGTGTGTGGGGGTGTTCTATCGTGCCTTTATGTTTGAGCCGCAATTCTACCGAACCCAAGCCCTGTTAATTAATGATCATCATGTGCCTGTCTCCAACTTAGTGTGGAAGCATTTAGAACAAGGTGCAGGTGATTCGGTCAATGCCTATACTGTAGGCTTATCAGCCTTTGGTAAGTATGAGCTGGAATTTCATAATAGCACCATGGATGTACACGAGCTGTTAAGCTTAATAGACGTACTCTCCTTGCATATTATTGAGCGCGATCTGACTATCCCAGATGGTCAAATCTATCCTCTCACTGACAATAGTGATATTACCTTTGAGCTCAGCCCTGATAAATTTAACGAGCGGCTTACCTACAAGGTCGAAATTTTGCCAAATTAACTCTAAGAGCTTTTGAGCTCACGCACACTTCATTAAGGCTTGCCTTTGCAAGCCTTAATAGTTTTTTGCTAATCTATGTGGCAGATTTTTTTCTTAATACACCATCTAGGAGCATCACTATGAGTCAAGATGTAGAGCAGGAATTAGATAACGAGTTTGTGCAGGCTATGCAAGTAATTGAGCACAAAGACCCAGCTAAGCGCAGTGTCGAAGATGATTGCATGCTGGCCTCTTATTATTTCATGCTCTCCCAAGGTCAAGATCGTGAGCGCTTGCAACAGGCCTTGGATATCTTTTTACGCCATGGCGTAACCCTCTATGAGTCTCCAATTTGGAATTACCATGTCGGCATGTGCTATTACTACTTGCGCCAGCCTGAGGCGGCCATGCGCTTTTTAGATAAGGCTAAGCGTGATGCTGAATATGGAAATACCTGTGCCCAGTACTTACAAAGCTGCATCGACATGCTGCAATTGCCTGTCTTTAGCCACAATTTCACTGAGCGCTGCCAAGAGTGCTATAAAAAATTACTAGCCGAGCAATTGCCTTTAATCAAAGCCATTAAAGAGCAATACCAAAGCCCAACTGGTATTAGCAAAGAACTCAAAGAGCAAGTCACTAAGCTCTTACACTATGCTTTTGCCCGTGTCTCTTTTAGCCTCACTTGCACAAAAGAGAGTGATGAGAGCGTACTTGAGCCTACCATTACCTTAGAGCCTATGGGTAATGTCGCTCGTGCCTTGCAAATGCGCTACTTTATTGCCCATGCCCCTCACGAACTCACAGCTTTACTCAAAATTCGCTTAGGCTTGCCTTACGATCCTAAATTTGCGCTTAATTTTGGTAAGACTAAAATCGGCCTTGCCAATGTCAATTGCTTTATTAGCAAGCGCAATGACGATTACCATGTCTATTTACACTGTGCTCAGCTCAAGAACTTACTTAAAGAAGACTTTTATGTAGCTTATAAGATGATGCTGGATCTGGCCAATAGTGCTTTAGGCGAGATTGCTGCCCTCACTCAAAGGGTGACCTTTGATATGCTCTTTGATCTCAAGGCTCCAGATAATGCCATTGCAGGCCCTATCTCCCTAGATAAACTCCGTGAGCACTTAATTTCCTTGGGAGTAGCCCTCAATAAGAGTGATAAGGAGCTCTTTGAGAGCAGCTATCGTGATTATGAAAAGGAAAAAGAAGCCGTCAAGAGCGAAACTGATGAGGCTATAAAGTGCACCATCTTGCCAGATCGTAGTGATATCGTCAAAGGCTATAGCCGCTGCTTCCAGCTTATCAATGAATTTAAGGGCCATGATTATCGTCTAACTGATGAGCTCCATGAAAATGGTGCCTTGGCAGGTTACTTTGCTTTTGAAGGAGAGAAGATTTTCTCAGTTAACTCCCCAATTAACTTTGAGGACTTCTTAGATAAGATTCACAATGCCTTATGCGATGATTTAGCTACCGACAGTGCCGTACTCGTAGGCCAAGCTACGGGTAGCAATTACTATTATATTGACTTTATCGCTTGGGACTTAACCTTAGTATTAGAGCGCGTGGTGACTCTTTTTACCCAATACCAAGTACCACTGTACTTTGCCACCTTCCGCTCCATCGTCCCTCCTATCACTCTTAGCTCCGAGCGCTAAATAGAGCTCCCCTTGTGCTCAAGCGCCCCAGAGTCCAAGGTTAGTTGCCTATGGACGCTGGGGCGCTATTTTTTAGTATAAAGATACGAGTTTGCGTACTGAGAGCGAGCTCTTTTTCTTTTTGGGCAGTAACTGTAGGGAATGACCTTGGCGCCTGTTCCAGCTCTGATATTTATAGCGCTCAGCTATGACTAAGGTGCTATGCCTAGCGCTGCGCTCTGGTAAAGAGGCCTTTAAATCATAGATCCACTGATTGCGATCGAGAATGTATTGATAATTATCTAATATCTGAGTCCATTCATAATCCCTAAGCTTCACCATAGCATCATCATAAAAAAAGCTTAACTGCTCTGCGTTAGGTATAGCCATACGCTTAGCTAAATTATCCTGAACTAAATACTCAAAATTTGTGGTCAATACAGCAGCTAAAATCAAGAACTGGCCAATATAGTAGGCTGAATCATATTCAATTTCCCACTCCTTAGGAATTTTTAAAGTATAAGGCAGGGTATCGTAAAAACGACCTAACTTATATGAAGGCACTAAATTATTATGCAGCTGCAATTCTAAGATGGCACGCTCAACAAGTGTATGAGTGAGTACATGACGATTTAAATAGCCATAGAGCAGATTTACATATGGAGCAGCAGGACGCGCTTCGCGCTTAAACTTGCGATAGAAGCTACAGATATGAGTAAATTGATCCATATGCTCATTGATATCTGAGGGCAGGTTCATCATCACATTATCAGCCTCAGCAGTGAGCAAACGCTGTCTATAGCTAAAGCAAGTGCTATTAATAACAGGCTCGAGCTGATAACTATGCCTGAGCAAATCCCAAGTATCGAGCTCATATTGAGTCAATTTAGAGATGTAGCTATCTTTAACTTTATAAATAGCTCTAAAGTAATACATCTAAGCGCACTTCCCTAACTAAATAAGCCATAGAGCTAAATTAAGAGCTCTAGCTTATTTTGTCAACAGCAAAGCTACCTTGTGCATCGCAAGATAACCAAAATTACAAAAAAAATAGTTAAGGGGAAATTAGGCTAAGAAAGTATAGAGCAGCAGAAGAGGGTAGAGTAATGAAGAAAAGTAACAAATAAGCACAAGGATTTTGAATAAGGCTTAACTAAGCGCACCACTTAGACAAGCTGCTTATCGTAAACTAAGCTAGCCTCTAGGGTAGTGTAGTACTCTAAAGACTTACGGCATAAGTTAATACCATCGATATTGAAGGAGTAGTAAACCCACTTGCCCTCACGACGTCCCTTGACAATATTAGCATCGCAAAGAACCTTCATGTGGTGAGATAAGGTTGGCTGGCTAATAGCAAGTTCCTTTAATAAATCACAACCGCAAATCTCGCCTTTCTTAAGGGCTTTTAAGATCTTCAAGCGATTAGGGTCACTAATAGCTTTGAAAACAAAAGCTTTACGTTCTATTTCGTTCACAAGAAACCTCACAATACATAATAAGCATGAATTTAATGTTGTGAAACATCTCACGGTATTATAACTTAATCTTATCAATTAATGAGCGCACTACTATGGCTCATTTCTCTAACTAAATATGATTTTGTTCACACTTTAGCAAAAAATATCTCAATAAAGTAGCGTCCCTATTAATGCAATTACTATGAGATCTAAGTCCTAACTTGCTATAGTTAGCCGACACTAACAAAGCACAAAGCGCAAAAAACTCGTTTAACTTTTTACCAAACTTAGGGTATGACATTTCACTGCGCTGCATTATATAAACATTTTGTGTAAAGTTGCGAGTTTAAAAACTTTTTTTGTGATATCTTACAGCTCAGTTGATGCATAGCTAGCTTAAGGCTGCTTGCGTTTTCTTGCGTTTAACATCAAAGAACACCCATATAGCAGTTTTGTGTAGCTTCCCCATCAATTACAGCAAAAACAAAGCTAATACTAATGCAATATATGTAGCTAGGGCCTGAGTGCTTGTTTTTAATTTCTCGACTGCGCTTTTGTGATGTTTATCGGCTTTACAAAAGATGTCGAGTTAAGCACTTGCGTTTTCTTGCCAAAATGTATTTATATTTTGCAAACTCGAGCCGTTAACTAACAACAGTAGCACTAGGTGCTGTAGCTCTGTTAAGAGCATAACCGTTTTGTCTGAAAACAAGATTAGCTTGCAATGCCTAAACTAATCTTAAGGCAGTCTCTTCAAATTAGGTATTAGGATAAAAAGAAAAAGCCTTGTAGCACAACTACATATAAGGCTTGTTGATTGTTGCCTCCTCACTAAGATTTGAGCATTAGGAGTTGTTTACCTAAAAAGACGCTTGAGCTCTTAGAGACAGGGCAATATTAAGGTAAAGGTGAGATTGAGTATGTTCGCATGGTTTTATAATTTAAGCAGCAAAGTAAAGCTGATTTTATTATCAGCTTCTCTCATTAGCATGACCCTAATTGTAGCTATTACTTCTTATTGGGCTACCTATGAAAGTGTTAATGCTTCCAATCATATTTCGGTAATCTTAAACCGCTCGGCTGTTCGTGTGTATAACTTACAAGAAAGCTTACGTACTATTGATAATAAGACTTTAGAATACTTAGCTTACGCTCACGAAAAAGAAGATGGTAGCTTTAATACTTTCCACAATGATACCGAAAACTTAGTGCGTAGCGTTATTTCCGCTGCTGATATCATGAATCCCCAGCTCATTGGTGATTTACCAGCTAATCCTGAGTACATTGCCATTATTGCCGATCTGAAAAAGAGTGCCACTGCGCTCATGGGGCCTTATCGTGAAAACAGCCGTTTAGTTGAAACTAATCAGCGTGCAGGCTTAAAGAACTATTTAACTGTCCTACGTCCAAAAATTAACGCCATTATCTCCACTTGTGACAAGGCCATTTCCATCCAAGATAGATATGTAACCTACTTATCTACCAAGGGCTCAGATATGCGTTTGGCCTACTTATGCTTATTTATCGCTGGTGTGGCCACTATCACTGGTATTGCCTTAGCTTGGGTAATTTGTTCTTACATTACTAAGTGCATTACTCGCCAAGGTAAGTTCATCGATGAAATGTGCCGTGGCGTCTTTGATTATGAGATTGCAGCTTATTATCACGATGACTTTGGCAATATTATCGATAAGATCCGTATCTTACGCGACAATATGAATAAGGCCTTATTAGACGTTAAGGAAAACTCCCATTTAACCGAAAAAACCTTACGTGACGTCATTACCATGTCTCGTACCATTGCCGAGAAGGTAGGCGACTGTGAGAACAAGTCCATCACTGTCTCTGCTGCCTCTGAGGAAATGCTCTCTACTACCCGTGATATTGCCAAGAACTGTGAAGATGCCTCTAACGAGTCCACTTCTACCAAGTGCATTATTGATGAGGGTGTAAGCCGCATTCAGCAGACTATTGAGGCTATTCGTCGTCAAAGCAAGGAAGTGCACTCCAATTCTTTAGCCGTTGAAAAGGTAGCCAAGCGCTCTTTAGACATTAACTCCATTGTTAATACTATTGAAGAAATTGCTGCCCAAACTAACCTGTTAGCACTCAATGCAGCTATTGAAGCTGCCCGTGCTGGCGAGGCAGGTCGCGGTTTTGCTGTGGTAGCTGATGAAGTTCGTGCTTTAGCCAGCCGTACCTCTGAGTCCACCAAGGAAATTGCAGGCATGGTAGCTGACATTCAAAAGGATGCAGCTGCTGCTGCTGAATCCATTAATGCCTCTGTACAAACTATGGAAGCTACCTCCCAAGACACAGCTGAGGTTGAGAGCACTATGCACAATATGCTCGAGCATGTTGATCAGGTTAACTTGCAAATTACTCAAATTGCCTCAGCTGCTGAAGAGCAGACTGCTGCTACCAACGAGATCTCTATGCACATTCATGACATCTCTACTTTAGCTCAAGATGCTAATAGCGAGACTCAAAATACCCAAGAGATTATCGATAAGACCGTTGAAGCCTTGCATTCTTTACGCGACAGCATTGCCTACTTCAAGGTAGCTGCGCAGCCCAAATAACATACTCACCACTGGCTCATTTGAGCACTAACTATGCTTGAGTGCAGCCAAAATAGCACAAAGTCCTGATAAGCCCTAACAAAGCTTACCAGGACTTTTTTTGCCTCCTTTGTAGTATCCCCAAGCATCATTATGACCCTCGTTCAGCTTCGTTATTTAATCGCTGTGGCTAATCACTCATCTTTGCAAAAAGCCGCAGCCTCCTTGTACATTTCTCAGCCGAGCCTCTCCAAAGCCATTTCCTCCCTTGAAGATGAAATGGGCATTGTCATTTTCAATCGCCGTTCCACAGGCGTGCACTTAACAGAAGATGGCTATCGCTTCTTGTCCTATGCCAAGCAAGTAGTCGAGCAGGCCGATCTACTCTTAGCTCAATATGCCAAAGGTCCTAAGATTCGCCGCGTATTATCAGTCTCATCTCACCATTATGCTTTTGTGGTCAATGCCTTTGTCAGATTGCTCAATGAATATAATCAAGATGAGTATGAGTTCTCCTTACGCGAATCACGTACCTTTGATATTATTGAGGACGTGGTCTTAGGCCGCTCTGAGCTGGGCATTATCTATCTATCCAATTACAATCGCGAAGTTATTAAAAATCTGCTCAAGAGCAAGGATTTAGGTTATAAAGGCCTCTTTATTGCCAAGCCCCATGTCTTTGTCTCTCGCCATCACCCACTAGCCAACCAAAGCACAGTATCTTTAGAGGACTTAACTGACTTTCCGCGCCTAACGTACGACCAAGGTACCAATAATTCCTTTTATTTCTCTGAAGAGCTGCACTCTACCGTCCATGCCCCCAAAAATATTGTGGTCACTGACCGTGCCACCTTATTTAACTTACTTATTGGCTTGCACGGCTATACCATTGCCTCGGGCATCTTAAGTAGCGATCTCAATGGCGACCAGATCGTATCTGTCCCCCTCATCTCCGATGAGAGTATGGAGTTGATCTCCGTCTACCGTAAAGGCCAAAAACTCAGTCCTCTTGCCAGCCGCTATCTTGATATCCTCCAAGACTATGTGCGCGATTACATCCACCCCGACGCCATCATCCTCTAAAGGCTCAAGATCCTAAGCCCTACTAAACTTGCCATGCGTCGCACGCTGATAATGGAATCTGGTATGAAGGCAATAAGACTTTGCACTATGGTAGTGCAAAATGCAGTAACAGAGCTTTGTGACAAGGGGCAATTAGGGGGCTAAAAGGGAAACAATAGCTTATTTATCTGTTTTGACTTGGCTATAACTTTTAGCTATAGCCAAGCATGAAAATTTAGTATTAGACTATCACGCAAAATCCTCGTAATCTTTAAGCCACGCAAGCAAGGTAAGACAAACACTCTTGCTTGGGTAGATAGCCTTAACTAAGCATTTAATAGGATCTGGCAGCTCTTATGCCTCATGACCTGCTCTACTTAATAGCCGTAAGTATTTCAGGATAGCCTCATTGAGATATACAGCACCATCCTATTAAAAGCTCACTTAATACTATACTGGACTAAAAAATTATGAGCTCTCAAGCTTGATAACCTAAGCTTGGAGTCTTTGGGACAAGCCCCCCCGTAACGTTTATTTTTGGGTTTTGCCCCTTGTTTAGGAGATTTATCCATGGCCTTTACCATCCCACAAAATGCCCCATTCCGTGCCGACGTTGTAGGTTCTTTCCTCCGCCCAGATGTACTTAAAAATGCCCGCAATTTACACCGCCAAGGCTTACTTGACGATGCTGCCTTAAAGCAAGTTGAAGATGAGTGCATCACCGACCTTATCGCTAAGCAAATTAAGCATGGTTTACGTGTAATTACCGATGGCGAGTTCCGTCGTAGCTGGTGGCACCTTGATTTTATGTGGGGCTTACAAGGTGTGGCCAAGGCCGAGCGCGCAAAGGGCTATAGCTTTGTTGGTATCGACACTCGTCCAGAAACTGCTATCGTAACTGGCAAGATCTCTGGTGAAAACCATCCATTTGTTGAGCACTTCAAGTTTGTTAAGCAATTTGATAAGAAGGGTTATGGCCTAGTAGCTCGTCAAACCATCCCAGCTCCAGCTCAAACTCTTGCTACTTTCTTAAATGTCCGTAACTCTGAGTTCACTACCTCTTGGCAAGAGTTCTACGAAAGCGAGGACGCTTTAATTGAAGACTTAGGCGCTGCCTACCGCCAAGTTATCAAGGATCTTTATAATGCAGGCTGCCGCTCTATTCAAATTGACGATTGCACTTGGCCTGTCTTATGTGACGAAAAGCTGGTCGCCGAGCGTAATCTTGATGTCGAACGCTTAGCTGACTTGTACTTAAAAGCCAACAATGCTGCCTTACGCGACAAGCCAGAGGACTTAGTCATTTGCACCCACATTTGCCGTGGCAACTATCGCTCTCACTTCTTCTCCTCAGGCGCTTATGATCGTGTCGCCAATGTGGTCTTTGCACATGAGAATGTCGATGCTTTCTATCTTGAGTATGATGATGAGCGCTCTGGTACCTTTGAGGCTTTAAAACTCATTCCAAAGGACAAGAAAGTTGTCTTAGGCATTATTACCTCCAAGGTAGCCGACCTTGAGGATCAAAAGCGCCTTGAAAAGCGTATTTACGATGCTGCCGAATACTTCCCATTAGACAATTTATGTGTCTCTCCTCAGTGTGGCTTTGCCTCCACCGAAGAAGGCAATAGCTTAAGCGAAGCTGAGCAATGGGCTAAGGTTGATTTAGTCGTAACTCTTGCCCAAAAGATTTGGGGTTAAAAAACACATCCCCTTAGGAAAGCTAGCACAGTAGTTTGCCTAGGTTTAGACCTCGCCTTATGCGCCTTGCTTAATTAAATTTCCAGCAACTTGTTCTATTAAGCCTAACGTATGGGCAGGGGTATTCTCACTAATTTTTGATAAACGTTATGTTAGACCAAAATAGGCCATACCTGTTTTGGTCTTTTTCTTGTTAGGGATGCTACAACGGCGCTTAACTTGTACTACAATGCCAAAGACAAGCGCTCTAGCGTGCTCTTTTGGCCTTATGAAAATGAGAAACATTGATAATCTTTATTGAGTCTTAAGCCATGGTAGAGTAGAATACGCAAAATTTAGCAAGCTTAAGGCAAAGATCTTTTGCTTAATTTTAAGTCTGGCCCCTCATATTTGTGGCAGAGGATAGATGTCATGGTTAACAATTTTCCTATTTTAGTAGATCGTATTAAAAAAGATGGTAAAAGCCTTGAAGGCGGCATTTTAAAGGTCGACAACTTCATTAACCACCAATTAGATCCTCAATTATTAGTTGATATGTGTCATGAGTTTAATCGTCGTTTTGACGCCAACTCTTACAACAAGATTTTGACCGTTGAAGCTAGCGGTATTGCTCCTGCAGTTATCTTAGGCTATATCACTAAAAAGCCTGTCGTTTTTGCCAAGAAGAAGAAGCCATCTACCATGGACAACATGTTAGTCACTGAAGTCTTCTCCTTTACTAAGAACACTACCTATCAGATTTGCGTATCTGGTGAGTTCTTAAACGCTGATGACAAGATTCTCTTTATCGATGACTTCTTGGCCAATGGCAAGGCTGCTACTGGTATCTTAGACTTAGTTAAGCAAGCTCACGCTCAATGTGTAGGCATGGGCTTTTTAATTGAAAAGGCCTTCCAAAACGGCGGTACCTTATTACGTAATCAAGGTATTCACGTCGAATCCTTAGCCACCATCTCCTCTTTAGATAATTGCACTATCACCATCGCAGAATAAGCCCTGCAAGCTCTCTATAGCGCACTTTGCGCTCATTAAGCCCTAAGGACATCTCATGCCTAGGGCTTTTTTGTTGGGTTTTTTGCAAAAATTGCAGTGCTTTTGTGCAAAAAAGGCGACTTAGTACCCCTCTCTAAGCTACAATATAGATTTAACAGCCAGCCTAACAGGGGCTAGTTGTAAGAAGGCGGCCAGTCGTATACTTGTGCCGTAAGGCACCTTATTGCTCAAAAAGGTATAGGCTCTTGTTTATGTGCCTCGAGCGCTTTTAGCACTATGAAAATAGGGACTACTTAAGCTTAGCTTGAGTTGTTGTTTTGTACTTCAAATGACCATAGATGTAAATATCAGAAGAGTCATCTTCAGCAAAGATATGCCTAATGGAGAGGTCTATTTTTTTGAAGAAGCTTTTGAACGTGATCCCATCTCCAAGCGCGAATGCTCGATAGGCAAAACACTTATTGGCAAGAGTGCCAATGATAGCCCGCATATTGTAGCGACTTGTGCTTATCATGGAGTAGCTCCAGGAGAGTTTATGCAACTTGTCCCTGCCGATAATGAGCAAGGCTTTGAGCTCATTGCAGCCTCAGCTAAAGATAAGAGCGCCCATGGCAACACTAACAACGCGCGCCCTTCTTTTTTTAACGAGGATGATATCTTCGATACCGAAGAAATCCCCGATGACTGCGATTTTCATAATAATGCCATTTATCGCAGCAATCGCCATTACTCGCCGCTAGGAGCTGACACCCGTGGCGGGGCTCATTTTTATCGAGCTTTTAGTAACAACACCAATGAAGCTAGCGCTCGTGGCGAAGTTAATTTCGATGCGTCTTTAAAAGGAACTTGTCTGATGGATGGTGCAAAGCACAATAACAATCAAGCATTAGCCTCCCAGGCTTTTGCCAAGAGAAATAATAGCGAGCGTAATCAAGCGAGCGCAGGCTCTCATAATTTTGGTCGTTATCCTCACTCATCGAATAACACTAAGGCAGCCTTCAAAGACTTCTATACACCCAAAGATAGCACCAATGCATCTTTTGTATCTGCACGTCAGTTAAATGCCCATCCAACTAAGTTTAAGACTACTCCAGCCTCAGCCTATAGCTCAGGAGAGTATGTAGGTGCTTTAGGTTCAGATTACCAAGCCCCTACTCCTGTAGCTGCTTTTGCGCATAATCCAGCTATCAAAAAGGCCCCAGTTATTACCTCTGAAAAGTGCGCTAAGGCCGATCGTGACTATCAAGAAAGCATGGACCAATCCTCTTTGGCTCACTTAAACTTGCCAAAGTCCACGACCCATGTTTCACAGCGCCGTGACTATATTCCTACTCCTAGCGCTCAAGAGTTTGCCGACTACCATGCTCCTTATCATCAGGCTTTTTCGCATAATGACTCCATTAGTCCTTATTGTTATGGCACTGAGTACGCAGCTCAAGAACGTGCTGTTGTATATCGTACCCAACAATACGAGCAAGAATTATTAAGCCATCAAGTAGCAGCAAATGAGCAGGCTAGCTATATCCATAGCCCTATTCCTAACCATATGCTCGATAATGATCTAGCAAACCGTCCTGCCAATATTCCACCTGCTAGGGGCAGTATCTTTAAGAGCAAGAGTGCTAACGCTTTTGAAAAAGACAGCAAGCTTAAGTCTAATTTTTCTAAGGTAGAGCAAGCCCCAAGTGCTGAGCAATGGTGGCGCGATATTGCCTACACCAAGCAGTCAGCTAAAAAGGCTTTTGCCTTTGATAACTTTAAGCAAACTAAAAAGGGCAGCTTTATTGGCACCCCTGAAGAGTTCTTACCTCCAATTTATGAAGAGGTCACCAAGACAGTCCCTGCTAATACCCCTGCTTATCATATCGAGCAGCTCGATAGCTCCGAGGCCACTTTAATCTCCTCTAGCACCTTAAAAGAGCCAGAACTCCCAACTGAGTCTTCCGAGCAAGTAGCAGTTACCGCCCCTACAGAGCAAGAGAGCAGAGATAATAACCCTAAGAGCAAGATCTTAGTGCTTGGTGCTAATAACACTGATGAAGCCCCTGCCCCTAAAGAAGGCGTTACCAAAATTACAGGTAAGGGCGCTCAGGCCTTAAAGCAAGCTCAAAGCAAGGAAAGCATCTTAGAGAGTAAAGAGCTTAGCGAGAGTCACACTAATATTGAGCGTACTGAGCTAAAATTAGCCGCTAGTCAAACTTCCTTTGCTGATTTCAAGACCGCTGCCGAAGCTAAAAACAGCACCTTAGATCCAGAGCAGAGCTCTGATACCAAGGATCTAGAAGCCTCCTTTGAAGATGCCCCAAGTCCTGAAGCTAACACCACTAAGGCCGATGAGCCAAGTGCCCCAATAGAGAACCAAAGCAGCACTCAGCGCCTCTTTAGCTCCTCTAGCGATAGCTTTGGTGACTTTAAGACAGCCAATGGCACCCAAGATCAAGTTTTCTATCGTGTCCCTGTTTTAAGCCAAAAGCAGCTCCAAGCCAAACGCGAACAAGAAGAGCAAGAGCGTATCGCCCGTGAAAAGGCCGAGCAAGAGCGCTTAGAGCAAGAGCGCATCGCCCGTGAAAAGGCCGAGCAAGAGCGCTTAGAGCAAGAACGCATCGCCCGTGAAAAGGCCGAGCAAGAGCGCTTAGAGCAAGAGCGCATCGCCCGTG
>Oklahoma_p2__coassemble_709_pt1 | contig 25482 bp, 20 predicted proteins | sample Oklahoma_p2__metabat2_high_PE_034 | metagenome-assembled genome bin Oklahoma_p2 | reverse complement strand
TTTTGCAAAATAAGGGGAAGTACATGGCTGGCGTAATGGATAAAGTCAATCAGCTAACTGAGCTGGTTGGTCAAAACAGAATGGAGTTATTACTCTTTAGACTCTCTGGTTTATCACAGCGTTATGGCATTAACGTGTTCAAGGTACGTGAGGTGCTCCCTTGCCCTCGTCTGACCGTTATGCCTCGCTTGCACCAGTTCGTAATCGGTGTAGCTCATATTCGTGGTAATACCTTATCCGTCATCGATTTAGCTTATGCTATTGGCGGTCGTCCAACTCGCAATTACGATAAGTGCTATATCATCATTGCTGAGTACAACCGTTCTACTCACGCCTTCTTGGTTTCCAATGTCGAACGCATTATTAATATGAACTGGAATAAGATTATGCCTCCTCCAAAGGGTGCTGGTCACTCCAATTACATGACTGCGGTAACTGAGGTAGATGGTGAATTAATCGAGATCTTGGACGTAGAGAAGATCTTAGACGAGATTACTCCAGTTAATGCTGACCTAGAGTCTGAGGCCATCAAGCGTTTAGCTGTTCCTGAGGGTACTCGCGTTTTAGTAGCTGATGATTCCAAGATTGCGCTCAAGCAAGTTAAGCGCGCCCTTACTGAAATTGGTGTTGAAGTTATTGAAGCTCGCGACGGTAAGGAAGCTTTGGGCATGTTAAATGACATGGTTCGCAATGGTCATAATATTAAGGACACCTTAAACTTAGTCATTTCCGACGTTGAGATGCCTGAGATGGATGGCTATACCTTATGTGCCAACATTAGAAACTCTCCGCAGTTACGTGACCTTTATGTTATCTTGCACACCTCATTGTCAGGCGTATTTAACCAAAGCATGGTATCCAAGGCAGGTGCTAACGACTTTATTCCTAAGTTCAATCCAGAAGAACTTGCTACTGCTGTAGAAAAGGGCTTAGCCAAAGTAGCTGATGGTACCTCTGGTGCTGATTGTGTGATGCGTATTGTGCAGCGCTAATTTTCATTAGTTAGCGTGCAGATATGCCAAGGCCCAGCTGGTATTTTCAGTTGGGCTTTTTTTGTCCTAGATAAGCATTATTTATTTGTTCTAGATATGGAAAAATTGCGCTTTTTAGGCTATATTGCTAAGTAAATTTGAGAATTTCACTGTGTTGATACACTAGGATCCCACAGACTTACGTCTTACAGAAAAGTGAGCGCACTATTTAATCTACTTTATGAAGTGGCAAAATAAATAGCAATTAGACATCAAAAGTGCTTTTTTGAGCCCATGTACATCAGTTAAGCCTTATTGCAATGATCGTTTAGTAGCATGAAAATAAGCCCTGTAATTTTCATATTTTCAGGCTCAAATAATATGCTATGTAGTGATAGAATATGCTCCTATTGACCTGAGTCTGCTCCTTGAGAATCACAGCCTTGATTTTCTTTAAGTAAGGAGTATCTGTCCTATCAGGTTTGGTAGGCATATAGATGTTTTGATGTTCTAAATTTTGTGCTCTCCCACTAACAAATAACATTTAGCACTTATATTTGTATTTGTCATCTTTTCTGACTAGACCTTGCTTTTCAAAGACAACACTGCTTATTTTTACTTGATGGTAACTAATTTTGTTTAGATGGCCCAAGTTAAGTACGCGCAGTAGGCAAGAGAGTAAACAAGATAAGCGCTTGATGACCTATCTTTAAGCGAATAGCATCTGCACTATTCTTAAAAGGCTAGTTTAGTTTTCTAAGAATAATGTAGCTTACTTAAGTTTTCCTTGTAGGTAGGGTAGTAAAACAAGCACATATTTGATTGAGAGTTTTAGCTCTCGTCAAAAAGTAATTTTCAGTAAAAGCCCCCACTGCTATCAAGAGCTCTTGTTATTAGAGCTCATGGTGTAAACTTCACTGAGGTTCGTATGTCCGACAATCAACAGAATCGTTTTGGTGCTGAGAATAGCTCATCTAGTACGTTGCAATCACGTACCACTGGAACTTCATTGTTTGGAAGAAGATCAGCTGAGAACCAGAACCAGACTGTTCCAGCTCGTACCACTGCAAATACCAATACTAGTGCTCCTGCATCTACTGCTACACGTTCTTTTTTTGGCCGCGCTACTTCAGCGCCAGCTACGGCTACCACTAGCGTACAACGTGATTTAGGCGAAAGACCTTCTCACAATAGCGAGCACCACAAGCGCAATGGTAATGCTATTGCCTCTGTTATGCGTAAGACTGCCACCCCAGCCCGTGCCCAGTTTACTCCATCTAACTATCCTGGCATTACTAAGTTAGCTATTGCTTCTCAAAGAGCAGGTTATGATTCTGTAGCAGCTCGTAACCCTGATATTGTGCCAAGCACCCAAGATCGCTTAGCAGTGCAGTCTCGTACTGTATCTGACGCTCAATATCGTCGTTTTGCTCAATATATCGAAGATCAAAGTGGTATCGTTTTAGGTGATAACAAGCACTATTTGGTTAACAGCCGTTTATCAGCTTTGTTATTACGTTTTAAGGTGTCCACCATTGATGAGCTCATTAATCGTGCTATGCAGCCTACTGTTTATAAGGACATTAGCTCTGCTGTCATCGATGCTATGACTACCAATGAAACCTTATGGTTCCGTGATACCTATCCATACTTAGCTTTAAAGAATTTAATTTTGCCTGAGTTAGCTCGTGGCGGCAAAATGCCAGTACGTATTTGGTCGGCAGCTTGCTCCTCTGGCCAAGAGCCATACTCTATTGCCATGATCGTTCAAGAGCAGGCAACTGCATTAAATCACATCAACCCAGACCAATGTCAGATCATTGGCACTGATATCTCCCCTGAGATGTTAGATCGTTGTCGTTTTGCTCACTACGATAACCACGCTTTAGCTCGTGGCTTAAGTGCTGAGCGTAAAGCCCGTTTCTTCAAGCCAACTAAAGATCCTAATGTGATGCGTGTTGACGACAAGATCAAGAACATGGTGGCCTTTAAGCAGATGAACTTATTAGGCTCTTATAGCCTCTTAGGTCGCTTTGATATTATCTTCTGCCGTAACGTCTTAATTTACTTCTCCAATGAAGTAAAGAGCCAGATCTTAAACAAGTTCGCTTTATGCTTAAACCCTGGTGGCTACTTAATCTTAGGCTCATCCGAGTCTATCCAAGGCTTATCAGATAAGTATGAGATGATTCGCTGCAATCCAGGTATTGCCTACCGTCTCAAGAGCTAAAGTTAAATTAACTTTGAATTGTAATTGAAAATAAGAAACCTGCCCTTTGGCAGGTTTTTTTATGCCTTAAGAGCTTAAATATCGGCTTTTTACAAATTTGGCATAGCTTTTGATAGAAAGGGGGTAGGAAATTAGATCGTGTTTGCATTTTGACAGGCACGCAGGGGAGATTTTTTTTTAATGGCAGTAAGTTTTGATCAAGTGTTTGGTATCCACCAACACACTATGCGCGTTCGTAATAATCGTGCTGAGGTATTAGCAGGCAACTTAGCTAATGCTGATACTCCAGGCTTTAAAGCTCGTGATTTAGATTTTGCTGAGGCTTTATCTCAAGCTGCACATTTACAAATGGTAAATAACAATCCTGCTATGGCTAAAACCTCACAAGGTCACATGGATATTAATGACCTTGAGGCCTTAAAGGATCCTAAGATTACCATGAAGTACCGCAATCCATTCCAGCCTGATACTGGTAATGGCAATACCGTTGAGGTCAGCACTGAGCGCATGAACTATATGAGTAATAACATTGAGTATCAGGCTACCTTATCCTTCCTCAATGGTCGTATTTCCAAGCTTAAGAGTGCCTTAAAGGGCGGTCAGTAATTTTATTGTAAGATTGAAGTTACCCCAAAAGCTTACCTGCAATTTAGGGAGCATGTAAGCTAAGTGGGGATGTGTACTCTGAGGGATATTATGAGCGTTTTTAGAATTTTAGATATTGCTGGCACTTCCATGAACGCACAGTCCGTGCGTTTGAACGCTACTGCTTCTAACTTAGCTAATGCTGAGTCCGTATCTTCTTCTGTCGAGCAAACTTACAAGGCTCGTCGTCCTTTATTCTCTGCTGCTTGGGAAGAGGCTTTAGCCCGTAATCAGCAGCAAGGTGAGCCTTGTGATCCTGTCACTGGCGAGCCATATGGTATTGGTGTGTCCTTAAAGGGCGTAGTTGAATCAGATGCCGCCGCTATTCGTGAGTTCAATCCTAACCATCCTTTAGCTGATGCTGACGGTTATATCTATCGTCCCAATATCAACCCTGTCGAGGAAATGGCAGATATGATGAGTGCCCAGCGCTCTTATCAAACTGCTGTACAAGTAGCCGACAGCGCTAAGAGCATGTTGCTCCAAACTTTACGTTTAGGTCAAAGCTAAACTAAGCTCATAAGCTTTAGCAGGCCCTAGAGGCCTTAAGCTCCCTAATTTCCTTCTAAACAAAAAAGATCGCTCAGACTCGATACTGAAGCGATCTTTTTTTGGTCTATTGATAGCGCCTTGCCAATTCCTTAGGCATTAGTCGCCGTATTCTGGAAGAACGATTTCCTTGCCAATGGCAAAGAAGTGGCCTCCTGCTACATAGTGCAAGGTGCGCAGCTCCTCTGGAGCCTCGTCAAAAATCCAGTGATTGTCACGATATACTCGTTTATCACTAACGACTTTTACACACTTGCCAAAGACCATCTCATATTGATTATCATCAGGGATGACCTCATACTCTAAATAGGCAGCACAGCCCTTGACTAAAGGCATGCTAAAGCCTGGCTCTTCAATTAACTCAACCTTGCTATTTTCAAGCTTATTAGGGTCATCATTTTTAGAGATAGAACCTAATTTCATGACCTGCTCTACGATGGAGACAGTTGGATAGCATAGGATAAAGCGACCTGACTTGGCAATTAACTTGCGGGTATAGTGATCGCCTGCAATTACGGCATAGCCCTTGTCATAGTCACAAACGCCAGCCCAAGCTGCTGCCATATAGTCAAGATCACCTTCATGGCAAGCTCCAACTAAAGTAGTAGCACCAATACCTAAGAGACGGTAGGACTTAAGCACATCTTGTGCTTGTAAGAAATTGCTCATACCAAACACTCTCTGTAAAAAAAACTAAGATTTGCTAATCTTAATATCTTAAGGGCAAAAAATTAAGCTTGCAGTCGAGCTTGGAAAAAATCTTGTCTTTTTGTATTTGGCATGTTTTGTGAATACTATACCAGATGATGTCTGTTCGCTGGCTTTTTGTGCCACAACAGCTTAATAATTGGTGCCACTTCAGGCACATAGCAAGCCCAATGCGAGGATTTTTATGGCTAGCTCCATTATCAATAGTTTGGCAGATGCCAATTACCGCTCTTTAGATGCGTATGCCCCAGCTACCATTAATGATGGCTCTAATGGTTTAGCTAAGATGGCACCTAATGCCCGTGCAGCGTCTGCATCTACAAATGAGGGCAAGTTTGATTACAGCCAAGCTGGTGTTCAAACTCAAGAAAATGCAGTCAAAGAGGCCTCTCGTAAAGTAAAAGATCAGGTCTTAAGCCAAGAGGACTTCTTAAAGCTATTAACTACTCAGCTGCAAGCTCAAGATCCAACTAAGCCAGCTGATAACAATCAATTAGTTACCCAAATGTCTCAATTATCCATGGTAGAGAGCTTAAACTCGATTAATACCAATATGGATGATGTGCTCTCTCAAGTGGGTACTACCGCAGCCATGAACGCCACTAACTTGATTGGTACTTATGTCTATACTGATCAGAAAAATGGCTATTTTGGTGGCAGCCCATCCTCCCCTGCTTTATGGTCTGTAGATGCAGGTGATCAGGTTTATTCTAACGTTAAGCTTACCATTAAAGATGCCTCTACTGGTGAGGTCGTATATACCGATACTGCCAATTCCATCACTGGTGAAATCAAGTATGGTTGGCCTGGCATTTTCTCTCCAGATGGCCCAGTCAAGCCAGAGGGAGGTGTTAAGCCTGAAGGCGGCACTAAGCCTGATGGTGGCAGCACTAATGGTTCTACTGATGGCGCAACTGGCACTCCAGGTGACACTAAGCTAGCTGCAGCTGAAGGCGAGGGCGGTGCAGGTGGTACAGACTCGGGTGCTGGTGGCAATGGCACTACTACTCCAGAGGCTAAGCCAGAAGGCAAGCCAGATGCCGAGGGCGATAAAGATAAGTACACCTATTGCAATCCAGGTCGCTATATTATCGAAGTTACTGGTACTAATAGCGCAGGTCAAAGTGTTAATATCCCTGTTAAGGGCTTGGGCTTTGTCTCCTCTGTATCTTTAGGTAAGACTTTATCTGATACTAAGCTCAATTTAAATGGTTTAGGTGAATTACCATTTGATAAGGCTAACCGCGTAACCTTATAAGGTTTAGCTCTTATCTCTCCTCGCATAAGGCCAGCTTGGTTTTTTACTAAGCTGGCCTTTTGCATTATGGGGATCTTAGAGGGGCGTTTGCCTTATGACTATAAGGCGCATCTATAGATTAAAAAAGTTCAATTATTTGACTGTTAGGAGCGTAAAAGGCGCATAAATAAAGGATTGTGCGGCTATGGCATATCCCTTGCTGTAAGAGAGATGATCTAATGATTTTCTGGAGGGGTTATGGACAATTTATTATGGGTCGCAATGGCAGGAGCCAAGGAAAACTTCCATTCCTTGTCGGTGCGTTCAAACAACTTAGCTAATGCCAATACTACAGGCTTTAAGGCAGAGTTTGAAAACACTCGCGCTATGAGCGTCTTTGGTAATGCGTTTCCTACTCGTGCTTTTGCTATGACTGAGATGCCTGGCTACAACTTTGATGGTGGTGCCATGCAAACTACTGGTCGTACTTTGGATGTGGCTTTGCAAGGCGATGGCTTTATTGCAGTGCGCGACAACCAAGGTGGTGAGGCCTATACCCGCTACGGTAATTTATCAGTAGGCTCAGATGGTGTATTGCGCACCTCTAATGGCCTTGATGTGCTCGATGAAAATGGCAATCAAATCGTACTCCCTGCTCCACTAGATCAAATTGATATTAATTCTGATGGCTATATCACTGGTAAGCCTATGGGCGCAGATGCCAATGTGGTAGAGACCTATCAGCGCATCAAATTAGTAAACCCTGATGTCAGAACCATTGAAAAGGGCTATGACGGTTTATTCCGTTCCCGCAATGGCGCAGTGTTAGATATGGATGAGGCTGTAGCATTGCAAAGCGGCATGTTAGAGGCATCTAATGTTAACCCTGTCGAAGAATTGACTAGTTTGATTCGCATTCAGCGTCAATATGATGCTCAAGTAAAAATGATGCAATCTGCCGGCGAGATGGACGACGCGCAGAACCGTTTATTAAGTTTTGATTAACGAGGCTATTAATCATGATTCCAGCTTTATGGATTTGTAAGACTGGTTTGGACAGCCAACAGACTAATATCTCTGTTACTTCCAATAACTTAGCTAACGCTTCAACTGTGGGCTTTAAGAAGAGCCGTGCAATCTTTGAAGATCTTTTATATCAAAAGGTTAACCAACCAGGTGGCCGTTCCACAGCTGACTCCTTCTTACCAGAGGGTTTAATGGTCGGTGCTGGTTCTCGCGTAGTAGCTACCCAAAAGAACTTTGCTCAAGGTGATGTTGAAACTACTGACAACACCTTAGACCTGTTAATTAAGGGCGATGGCTTCTTTGAAATTGAGATGCCAGATGGCACCACTGCCTATACCCGTAATGGTCAGTTTACCCGTAATGAGGAGGGTACCTTAGTTACTGCTGATGGTTACACCTTATTACCTCAAATCACCATCCCAGAGGATGCCACTGGTATTTCTATCTCTACTGATGGTCAGGTTTCCGTGCAAACAGCAGGTCAGACCCAATCTCAAGATATCGGTCAGATTACTGTCACTAACTTCATCAATCCAGCTGGCTTAGAGCCAATTGGTAATAACCTCTATTTAGAGACCTCTGCCTCTGGTAACCCAATTCAAGGTGTAGCTGGTGAAAACGGCATTGGTACTATTCGTCAGGGCCAGTTAGAGACCTCCAACGTGAAAGTAACCGAGGAGTTAGTTAACTTAATTCAGGCTCAGCGTGTGTATGAAATGAACTCTAAGGTGCTCACTACTGTAGATACCATGATGGGTTCATTGATTCAGTCTGTCTAAGCATGCATAGCTATCTTTAGTCTTATAAGCTTAATAACGCCATCTCTTAGGGCTTAAAAGCCCTAAGGGCTGTAAGATTACAGATAGGATTGCTATTGAACTATTAGGCCTAATGCCCTCATAGAGCTTTAGATGAGCTATAAGTCTAGTATGTGTAAGCTATAAAAAGCCTTCAGAAATGCTCACTTGATGGGTACTGCTAAGAGCAGCTGCGTATACCAGCTGATACAGTCAAGTTTTGACTGTATGAGATTTGGTAAGGTTTGCTTGACTGCCAAGAAGCTCACTTCATAGTTGTAAGCTATTGAAATTCGTAAGAGTGGTGGTGATGCACCTAACAATCTAATTACACTTTGTGAAACGTGCCATAAGAATTATCACAATGGAGAATTTAAGCTTAAAGTAAAGCACATCCAGAACTGATAATAGAAGAAACTTACGGCTATATCACTAAGCACCAGCGCATTAAGTTAAGGCTTCAGACTCTTCGATAAAGTTGAATGTTCGCAAATATCACTACTAAAAAACTTAAGCTTATCGAAAAGAGAAAAACATTTTTAACTGAAATCAAAAAGGAGGGCGCTTCCTCCCCCGTCTAAAGACAGGGTTTTCCGCGCTAATATTCTTATGACGAATATTAAAATTTGTTTGCTCGCTGCTGTTTTCCCTTTTATGTTAACAGGCTGCGCTTTGGATGCTATGGGCCCTCAGCCTGATGATCCAGACTTTGCTCCAGCTCTTCCAGAAGAGGACTACACCACAGCCGTACCAAGTGGTAGCTTATTTAATCCATATTCTTCCAATAATGGCTTATATACCGATACCCGTGCTCACAAGGTAGGCGATTTAATTTCTGTTACCTTAGATGAGCGTACTACTGCCTCTAAAAATGCAGGTACAACTTTGGGTAAGGAAAATAGCATCAATATGGGTATTTTAAATATTGGTGGTCGTCCTGTTACTGCTCATGGCTACGATACTTCTGTAGGTCTGACTAATAGTACTGATTTTGCAGGTGCCTCTGATGCTAGCCAGTCCAATCGCTTGAGCGGTAATATTTCCGTAAGCGTAGTGAAGGTATTAGCTAATGGCAACTTGGTAGTACGCGGTGAGAAGTGGCTCATGCTCAATAATGGCAATGAGTATATCCGTGTAACTGGTATTGTGCGTTCTGAGGACGTAAGCTCAGACAATACTGTTTCCTCCCAAAGAATTGCTAATGCCCGTATCCAATACGGCGGCACTGGTGACTTTGCCAATACTCAAGAGCGTGGCTTAATTAGCCGCTTCTTTAATAGTGCTTTTAATATCTTCTTCTAAGCCTCTTAAAGCTCTTGGTGACAACCATTTGACAGGATAGTATCCAAGGATTGGATATGCGTATCTTAAAAGTTTTTATTACTCTAGCCTGCATGGCTTGTGTAGCTCTCTCTAGCGCGCAGGGTGCACGTTTAAAGGATTTGGCTACGGTGCAAGGCGTGCGCTCTAATCAATTAGTAGGTTACGGCTTGGTAGCAGGTTTAGCAGGAACTGGTGAGAGTAACTCTAAGTTTACCGAGCAATCGTTCCGCTCTATGTTGAATAACTTTGGTATTAAGATTCCAGAGAATATCAGCATTAAGATTTCCGACGTGGCTCCAGTAGTGGTCCATGCTGAAATGCCTCCTTTCTCCAAGCCTGGTCAAACCATTGATGTGACCGTATCTGCCATTGGTGAGGCTGACTCTTTGCGTGGCGGTTCCTTATTACAAACCATGTTGCGTGGTATTGATGGCAATGTCTATGCTATTGCTCAAGGCTCCTTAGTAGTAGGTGGTCTGGGCGTAGAGGGTGCTGATGGTTCTCGTGTGACTGTCAATACTCCAACTGTAGGTCGTATTGTCAATGGCGCTACCGTAGAGCGTGAGATCCCTAATGATTTCAATCTCACTGATAGCATCACTTTTAACTTAGATCGTGCCGACTTCACTACTGCTAAAAATGTAGCCGATACCATCAATAATATTTATGGTACGGGGTCGGCTTTAGCTCAAGACGCTGTCTCTATTCGCGTCAGTGCTCCACGAGATCCAAGTAAGCGCGTTGAGTTCTTAAGTGCTTTAGAGAATTTAGATATTGTCGAAGGTATCGAGGATGCTCGTATTGTGGTTAACTCCCGTACTGGTACTATTGTCGTAGGTTCTAATGTCCGCCTCCGCCCAGTAGCAGTAACTCACGGTGGCTTAACTGTGACCGTCAATGAAGATCCTCAAGTCTCTCAGCCTGCTCCTTTTAGTCAAGGCCGTACCACTGTAGTTCCAAATAGCAATATTGCTGTCGAAGAAAAGCAAGGACGTATGTTCAAGCTTGATACTGGCACTACCTTGGATGACTTAGTACGTGCTGTCAATGAAGTTGGTTTAGCCCCAGGTGACTTAATGTCCGTCTTGGAGGCTTTAGATAGGGCAGGTGCGATTGAAGGCCGCTTAGTCATTATCTAATTCAAAGTTTTCCATCATACTTACTCTTAAGCTTAGCCTAGTTTAGCCTCTATGGCTAAGCTTGGAACCTAAAAACGCAGAAAGTTATTCTGCGTTTTTTTTTGGAACAAAACTGTGCATAAATGGTGCGCGCTTAGGATAGTGCGCTTTAAAAAGGGGCAAAACCAGAGGCCCCGCTCATGAATGGTACAATCTAATTTTGTACTAGCAGAGCATCAAGCAACTTAGGAGAGATCTCTCATTGAGAGTTAATTTGTTAGCTGTACTCTGTATGGTGATATTTTGGTTTAAAAAGGACAAGCTGATGTTTAAGAAAACTTTGCTAGCTTTAACTCTTGGTCTCTCTGCTGCAGCTCTATCTACCCAAGCTCTTGCTGAAACCTATAAAGTTGGCACTCACCCAACTTTCGCTCCTTTTGAGTTTTCCGATAAAGAAGGCAATATTATTGGTTTTGATCTCGATGTAATCAAGGCTATTGCCAAGGCCAATGGCGATGAAGTGCAAATTGAGTCTATGCCTTTTGACGGTTTAATTCCTTCTTTATTAACTGGCAATATTGATATTATTATCTCAGGCATGACCATTACTGATGCCCGTAAAAAGCGCGTGCTCTTTACTAATGGTTATTATGATTCCAATCTCTCTTTCTTAGTTAAAAAAGACAAAGAGGCTGTCTATACCTCAGCTCAAGCCTTAAAGGGCAAGACCTTATGCGTACAAATTGGTACTACTGGTCATGCTTTTGCTGATACTGTAAGTCCTGGCATGGTTAAGGCCTTAAACAACGAGCCTGATGCCATCTTAGAGCTCACCAATGGCGGCTGTGAGGCAGTAATTAATGATCGTCCTGTAAATCTCTATTACTTAAAGAAGTCCAAGTTAGATAATGTGGTAGATGTGGTCGATCCTCAGTTTAAAGAGCAGGTAGACTCCTTTGGTATTGCAGTGCGCAAGGGCAATTTCCAATTGGCAGAAAAGCTCAATAAAGGCTTAAAGACTTTAGAAGAGTCTGGCCAATTAAATGCGTTGCACCTAAAGTGGTTTGGCATCTCTCCAGCGCAAGAAGCGGAGCAAGCTGCCGCTGCTACAGCATCTGACGCTACCTCTGCCCCAGAGCCAGCCCCAGCTGCTGCCGCTGCCCAATAAGCTCAGAATAGTTCCTTAATTCTCTTTGAAGCCAAGCTAATCATTCCTCCAGAGCTTGGCTTTTTTAATGCGCTTTTTCCATAGCACTCAAGAACGAGCCTGTCTGTCTAGCCTTACCATCTACGCCTAAGCTATAACTAGGCCTCTGGCTTATTCTCTTAGGCTACAGGAGAGTAGGGGCATGATGCTTTAGGAATGAATATAAGGATTATAGTTTACGGCCTAGCTTGGTATGTGACCTAGAAAAAGGAACCGTCTTGGATGGCTATGGTAGGCAGGGAGCTTGTTTAGCCCAGTAAAAGATTATACGGCTATGCTGTTGTTGCTTTTAGGGTAGGGGGTGAAAGAGAGGTTTTGGTAGACTATGTATACGCTAAAAAGGGCACGTCTGTTGCCAGACACACCCATGGGCGTACCTCCTGCATGCAGAGGTACTTAATTGAGACAAGGTTTAATCTGTCAAGTTCGCTAGGCGTAAAGAAGCGCAGCATATAAGTTGCGCTTGAAGATGCCTTCTATATGGAGGTTCTTTAGAAGGCACCTAGCGAGATCAGTATAAGAACTGATTAGTTCTTCTTACGATACTTACCCATATCAATAGCAACAGCGGTAGCAATAATGATGCCCTTAATAACTTGTTGCCACATTGGGGATACGGAGATGAACTGTAAGCCGTAAGTAATAATGGTGAATACGAACACACCAGCGATAATGCCAGATACGGTTGCAATACCACCCATCAAGGATACGCCGCCTACTACGCAAGCTGCGATAGCGTCAAGCTCATAGCCCATACCATATTGGTTGGTTGCACCAGCGGTACGTGCAGCTTCGAGCACACCAGCAATACCATATAAGCCAGCAGCTAATACGAAGATGAAGAGGTTGGTTGCATAAACGTTAACACCTGCTACCACAGCAGCTTCACGGTTACCGCCTAAAGCGTATACGTTCTTACCGAATACAGTCTTGTTAAGTACAAACCAAATTACTACAGTGATGAAAGCAGCAATTGGAATTAAGATGGAAACGCCAGGGAAGCCACCGCCTTGGAAGAACTTGGTCTGACCTAAAGCAGCAAAGTCTGGACGTACACCACCGATTGGCTGAGAGTTGTTAGGTGGTAAGTCGAAGTATAATGAGCAGCTACCATAAACGATAACAGAAGTTGCCAAGGTTGCAATGAATGGGTGCATCTCATATTGAGCAACTAAGAAGCCATTTAAAGCACCGAACATCATACAAATACATACTGCAACTAAGATTGGTACGAATAATGGTAATTGAGATAACTCTGGGAAGAAGCGGTTACCATAATCGGCAGTTTGTAACATGGAAGTGGAAATAACAGCAGCTAAGCCCACAATACGACCAGCAGAAAGGTCACAGCCTGCAATAATTAAGGTAAAGCAGATACCAAGAGCAATAATGAGCTTAGTGGAGGACTGAGTCATAATGTCCAATACTACACGCACTTGCATGAAGCGAGGCTGTAAGAAACAAATGATCAAGACCAAGACCACCATCGCAATAATAATTGCATAGTTGGTCAGCACATTATTTAGGGTTTTGGCATTGAAAACGATGTCTGGAGCATGAGCTCTTGGGTGGGTGTAACGATAGCCATTTTGAATGGTCATCCATACACCGATTAACATCATGATGATTGGAAGATCGTATAAGGTCTTAATAGAGGCAAAGTAAAGAGCGATGCCTAATAAGATCACACCTACGCCAATGCCAGTGAGGGCTTTGTAGTAGGAGTTTTGAGTAATAGTGTTTGCCATAGAGTCCTCTCTACTTCTTAAAGCTTGAAGCCAAGCGCATAATTTCTACTTGGTCGAAATGTTCTTTATCAACAAAGCCAGTAACATGACCTTCGCACATAACCATAATGCGATCAGACATACCCATTAATTCAGGCATTTCTGAGGAGATCATAATAATTGACTTGCCTTGCTTAATTTGATCAAGCATTAAGCTATAGATTTCGTATTTTGCACCAACGTCAATACCACGAGTTGGCTCGTCGAAAATAATAATGTCGGAGTTAGTTAAGAGCCAGCGAGCAATTAATACCTTCTGCTGGTTACCACCAGAGAGGTTCTTAATTGGGGTCTGTAAGTCTGGGGTCTTAACCTTAAGTTCCTTACAAGAACTTTCGGCTGCTGGAACACGCTTTTCGTTGTCCAAGATACCCATCTTAGCAAAGCTCTTTTGTGCGGCAATTACGGTGTTATCTAAAATAGATAAGATGCCGAAAATACCGTTTTGACGACGTTCTTCAGTTAACAGAGCGATACCATTGCGCTTAGCGTCACGTACTGACTTAATATCAATGACCTTGCCATTTTTAATGATAGTGCCGTGGTCTAACGCTCTTAAACCGAAGATGGTCTCAACTAACTCAGTTCTTTGGGCGCCAACCAGACCGCCGATACCTAAGATCTCGCCACGGTGTAATTGGAAGTTGACATCCACGAAAGAACGAGGAGCAGCTGCGGTAAAGTCCTTGACTTCAAGTACAACCTCATCAGTTGGCTTGTCCTCACGGATTGGGAAGCGGTTGGACATGTCACGACCTACCATCTTGCGGATGATGAAGTCTTGGTCAATATCCTTGGCCTCGTAGGTGCCGATGTACTTACCATCACGCATGATGGTTACATCGTCAGAGATGCGTAAAATCTCTTCCATCTTGTGAGAGATGTAGATGATTGAACGACCTTCGTCTCTGAGCTTGTTAATGATCTTGAAGAGGTACTCAACTTCGTTTTCAGTTAAAGAAGAAGTTGGCTCGTCCATGATGATGATTTTGGCATCATAAGAGATAGCACGGGCAATTTCTACTAACTGTAATTTAGATGCAGAAACCTTACCTGCGCGCTCTTTTGGATCGACGTCCAAACCAATGGATTTGAATAAGGCAATAGTCTTATCAAACATGGCTTGGTGATCAACAAAACCAAATTTAGTAGGGAAACGACCAATCCATACGTTCTCCATAACAGAGCGGAAACGGATTGGGTGGAGCTCCTGGTGAATCATGGAGATACCCATGGCTAGAGCTGCTTTGGTGTTTGGAATGTCGTTAATGGACTTGCCATTATAAAGGATAGTACCCTCATCAGGGTGGTACAGACCAAACAGACATTTCATGAGCGTAGACTTACCAGCACCATTTTCACCCATCAGGGCGTGAACGGTACCAGGTCTTACCTTTAGATTGGCATGATCAAGTGCCAATACACCAGGGAATCGCTTCACAATGTCGTTCATCTCAAGGACGTACTGACTCATGAAAAATTGATCCTCTTATCTGCTTATAAGATTAAGGAGGCTATTATCCATGTCTGTGCACAAGTATGTCGCTATAGATATTTAAGATCCAAAGTATCTTTCAAGTACCTAAGCTTGAAGAACCTTGTGGCTTTGTATGCATGCTACTTAAAAAAAAGTAACTCAAAGCACTCAGGAGGTAGGGGTAGTTAGTTAAGGCGTTGTACTAAAATGACAGCCGCCAAGGCTGGGGCAGTTCAAACGGTAAACGCGATAAATACTATCGCTCTTTCTTTAAGCTATATGTTGTATGATTGCTCTTACTATCATTGATTGAGTAATCCATATATTATCGGGCAAAAAGGTAAGTACATGGATTGAGTCAATGGATGATATTAGGACTGAAAGAAGGGGGCTTACGCAAAGTAAGCTTCACCAAAAATTAGATAACCTTATCTTTTAGTGACCGCTACGCAAGATGTGCGTAGTACATTTTTAGCTAGCGCTAAGGAAGTTTTGGTCAAACTACCTTTGGGAACCAAAAATATTCTTTAGTTTGCCTCAAACACAGCTAATGCATAGACGAGCAAGTTAGCTCTTAATCTTAAGACCTGAGCTTTTAGTAAATTAAGGCATATGCCTTAGTTTGCTAAGCGCTTTTGTATACCTCAAACCTCATACAAGGCCAAGGTAAGTTTTGTAAGTAAAGCGACACAAGGCCTCTTCACTGACGACCTGCTAAAAAGAAGGCCAAGCCTATTTTTTTAACAGTTCACCACTTTTAATGACTCTTAGCTTTATTAAGCTTTAAGACCACCACTAATGGTCTGAGAGCGCCGTCTACTTCTCAAAATTTCTAGTCAAGTAAAGACACCAATAGCCCTTTAAGGCTCTATTATTGGTATTTTTGCTCTCCTAGGAATTTAAGAGCAGCTAACATTACATTAGCTGCCCTTTAATTAACTTAAGAGACTAGGAATTACATGAAGTCCTTGTAGTTCTCTTGGGTAACACGTACGTATGGAATCCATACATACTTGCCATCAGTGATCTTGTAGCCAATGGACTCATCGGTAACTGGCTTGCCTTGAGCAGCTTCGTTAGCGATGCGAACAGCTGCGGTACCCTGGTTAACAGCGTCGTTTAAGGAAGTACCTAACATCTGGCCCTTAGAAATAGCCAGAAGTGCTGGAGCGGTAGCATCAACGCCTACAACAGGGATGAACTTGGATGGATCCTTACCATCAGTACCTAAGTTGTAACCCTCAGACTTTAAGGCCTCAACTGCACCTAAAGCCATGTCGTCGTTGTTAGCTAAAACAGCTTCGATGGACTCAATACCTAAAGAGGTAATGAAGTTCTTCATCTTATCGTGGCCTTGTACCTTATCCCAGTTGGCGTTATCAGAACCAATCTCAACGATATCAAGACCAGCTTCCTTCATAGCCTTTACACAGTACTCAGAACGTAAGGTAGCGTCTTGGTGGCCTTGCTCACCCTTAATTAAGATGTACTGTAACTTGCCGTCACCGTTCTTATCTGCCTCTGGGTGGGCCTTGAAGTACTCAGCGATTAACTGACCGCCGATGGTGCCAGACTCTTCAGCCTTAGCACCTACGTAGTAAGCCTTCTCCCAGCCATCTAAAACGGACTTTTCTGGCTCACGGTTGATATAAACGATAGGTAAATCAGCGGACTTGGCCTTATCAGCTAAAGGACCAGCGGCGCTACGATCTACTGGGTTGATAACTAAAGCATTAACGCCCTTGGTGATGAAGGTATCAACCTGGTCGTTTTGCATTGGCTGACGGTTTTGGGAGTCTACTAACTCGATCTCTGCGCCTAAGCTTTCAGCGGCCTTTTGCATGTTGTTACGTACGCCAGTCATGAAAGTATCGTCGAACTTGTAAATGCATGAGCCGATAAGTACGTCCTCAGCTTGAGCGGTGCCTACAGCGGCAGTTGCAAAAAGGGCAGCAGCGGCAATAGCAGTAAGAGACTTCTTCATAGATCTTTGATCCTCCAAAAAAACTAAATGGTCTTAAGGCACTTTCGTCAGCAAAAAACGTCAATTCTTGTGAGCTGTACCTAAAGCAGGCACGGACAACAAATATGATCTTTCTGTGACCTTAATATCTGTGCCCAACATTTCCTTAGCTGGAGTGGCCTTAGGCCTAATTGCAAAGTGCAGCTAAGGGCAATGTTTTGCCTTAAGCACAGTGATCCTTAAGTCACATACATAATAGTGATTTAGCTTTAGAAAAAATGAGATCACACTCTAAATTTAAGGTATTAAAAATTATAGTGTGTAAATAAGGTTATCAATATAACATTTGACCTATGTTGCTTGCTATGCCTGAAAATAAGCCAATGTTACATATTTTCATAAAATTTTAGTTAACGTTTTCACCCCAAATCTTTTATGAATTGTGAAGCACTTCACAAATATGCCTAGGTAAGAAGTATTCTGTGCATTTAGATACAATTAATTGAGGAGGTTTAAATTTGCATAAATGCGATAAAACAAACGTTTGTAAGCACATTGCAAGCATGGCACTTAGATGGCAAAAGACAGGAATCTGGGGCGTAGTGTGCTTTAGCTCAAAAGGCACACCAGAGGCTTTTTAATTGAAAAATGCTTGCAAGTTAGGCTCTTATTTAAGACATTCAAAATTAGAATTTTTGCACGCAAAAATAAATGAAAACTCCGTATTTAAGCCATTTATGTAAACAAAAAACTTGAAAATAATTAACAAAAAGCCATGTTGTAGATGGCAAATAAAAAAGCCATATGCACCGTATCAGGGCATATGGCTTTCAATAGCTATATAGCTAGAGCTTAAATTAGATGTTTAACTTAGCTTTAATCGCACTTAAGATATCAGAAGCGTTGATGCTTTCCTTTTCACCGCTACGACGGTTCTTGTACTCAATAATGCCTTGAGCTAAGCCCTTGGCACCAATGGTAATAACATGAGGAATACCAATTAATTCCATGTCAGAGAACATAACACCAGCACGCTCATCGCGATCATCATATAAGACTTCTACGCCCAAGGCCTCCAGCTCAGAGTATAGCTTCTCGGCAGTCTCCTTAACTTCCTGAGACTTGCCTAAGCCTAAAGCGATAATACCTACGGCAAATGGAGCCATGGAATCAGGCCATACAATACCCTTATCATCATGGTGTTGCTCAATGGCAGCTGCAACTACACGGGTAACACCAATACCATAGCAGCCCATCTCCATAGGAATATTCTTACCGTTCTTATCGGTGACAGTAGCTCCCATAGCCTCAGAATACTTGGTGCCGAGCATAAAGACTTGACCGACCTCAATACCCTTACGTAAGTGGATCTTGCCCTTGCCATCTGGGCTTGGATCGCCTTCTTCTACATTACGCAAGTCAGCTACCTCATAGGTAGGAATATCACGATCGAAGTTAACATTAATTAAGTGGAAGCCATCTTCATTAGCGCCGCAAGCAAAATTGCTCATTACATTGGCATTGCGATCGATAATGATACGACCCTTGAAGCCCACAGGGCCTAAAGAGCCTACGTGAGCGCCTAAGCACTCAAAGATTTCCTCATCTGTAGCAAACTCAACAGGGGAGGCAATACCAGGGATCTTGCCTGCCTTAATATCATTGAGCTCTTGATTGCCACGCATACAGAGCATGATTAACTCATACTTGCCGTTTTCATCGCTCTGACCACGGACTAATAAGCTCTTAAGAATATTAGTAGGCTCAAGTTTTAAAGCCTCACCTACCTCATCGACGCTATGGCAACCTGGGGTGGCTACCTTTAAGTAAGGCTCACCTGGCTCACCACGGCTCTCAGTTGGAGCTAAGGCCTCAGCCATTTCAATATTAGCTGCATAATTGGACTCATCTGAGTAAGCAATGGTGTCCTCACCTGCATCGGCTAATACTTGGAACTCGTGGGAGTGATTGCCACCGATAGAACCAGTGTCAGCTTCTACAGCGCGGAAGGTTAAGCCTAAGCGAGTGAATATTGCGCTATAGGCATCGTACATATCCTGATAGGTTTGCTCTAAAGACTCATGGTCAATGTGGAAGGAGTAACCATCTTTCATGGTGAACTCACGGCCACGCATAACACCAAAACGAGGGCGTACTTCGTCACGGAACTTAGTCTGAATTTGGAATAAGTTCATAGGTAATTGACGTGCAGACTTAATCTCATTGCGGCATAAGGCAGTAATCACTTCCTCATGGGTAGGGCCTAAAACGAACTCGTTTTGCTTACGATCGTTTAAGCGGCATAATTCTGGACCGTACTTGACATAGCGGCCAGACTCGCGCCACAAGTCGGCAGGCTGAACTACTGGCATGCAAAGCTCAATGGCACCTTTTTTAGCCATTTCTTCACGAATGATAGTTTCAACCTTGTGCAACACTCTAAGGCCAGTTGGCAACCAGTTATAGATGCCAGAGGCGACCTGACGGATTAAACCTGCACGAAGCATTAAACGATGGCTATCAACCACTGCCTCAACTGGATTCTCTTTTAAGGTTGCAAGTAAGTAACGACTAGTACGCATGGAAGAATAAAACCCTAATTAATCAAAACAACAATATTAAGGAGGCTGCCGCAAACTACAAGGATCTGGTGAATCTGGGGCAGCGACCCTAAGGCCACTTGCGTCGAGCAATTATAGCAAAAAAGCGCTCTTAATTACTGACAAGCATGCTATAGCCTTCCATAGCAAAACAAGTTGGAGGGCCCGTAAAAATCATCATGCCGCTTCGTATCTTGAAAGTGCCATTGTAAATACAATTATTTATTGCTCAATCTAATTTTTAAAGAACACTGCTTACGAGAGTGCAAACTGTAAATTGCTAGAGATGTAAATATGTGACATTTGTTGTTTCGCCGTAGGCGTCTTATGAGTTTATTTCTCTTGGAGTTGAGAAAAGTTTGGTTGTGCAGTTTAATATAATGCACAAAGCTTTGGGCGTTTTGAGAAATGCTCAAGCACTTGGCTTGCCAAAGTCAGTCAAGTATGGCGTATCTTTTAGGATCACGTTGTTTGCAGTCACTGAGGTGTTTTTATGATGGTTTACCTAGTTTCATTTGGCATTTTCATACTCTTTGTATTTTGCCTTGCCATTAGTTTGATTTTTAAAAGAGGCGGCTTAAAGAGCGAATCTGAGGCTCATGAGATTTTAGAGGGCTTAAGCTGTGCAGCCTGTACTAATAGCTCTTGTGGCTTCCAAGGTCAAAAGCGCAAGCCAACTAAGAAGTGCTTAAGCAAAGCCGAAGAAGAAGCAAATAGCATTGCTTTTAAAGAAGTATAAGTACGGCCTTAGTCATGTAGCTAAGCTCAAAAGCCCGCCTGTTGTAGACTCTATTGCAGATCTCTACAGATATGCGGGTTTTTTTGTGCCGTAAAAACACGTAAGGTGCGTGCTTTTGCACTTACGCAAGCTAATCTTTTTGTTGTATTATGAGAATTTAGCCTTGTTGTCATCAGTAGGGCTGCGCATCATAACTCCTTGAGATACTCATTTAGAGTTAACACAAGAGAGGGTGCTTTTAGTTAAAGGCAATTGCAAAGGAAGGCAAGTGATGGATTATAAGAAAGGATTGTCGCTCGTTGCTTGGAGTTTATTAGCTGCTAGTATTTCTTTAGGTGTCAGTGGCTGTAATGATAAAAAGCCCCAGCCTACAGATGTAGTGGCTCAAAAGTCCGAGACTGTAACTAAGCTTGATGGTAAGACCTTTGGTACTTTTTATTACATCACTGTGCCTGGTGGTTATCCTGGTGGTGAGGAAACCTTACGTAAAGACGCTGAATTTGTCTTTAAGAAAGTTTCCGATGCTATTTCTTCTTTTGATAAAAATGCTGAAATTGCCCGCTTCAATGCCTTTAAGAGTACCGAGGATTTTGTTATCTCTGGATATTTGGCCAATATCTTAGAGGAGGTCTCGCGTCAGTCCTTGCGCATCAATCAGGCCATGGATCCTACTGTAGGCCCATTAGTGAACCTCTGGGGCTTTGGTCCAAGTGGTGATATTAAAAAGTCCCCAACTCAAGAGCAAATTGATGAGACCAAGAGCTTTGTAGGCTTAGATAAGTTTGAGCTGCGTCGTGCTGGTAGCACTGCTTATTTAAGAAAGAGCGATCCACGCGTCGCCTTAGACCTCTCTACCATTGGTGAGGGCTTAGCTGCTGATGAGTTAGCTGACTTAATGGATGAGAAAAATATCCCTAATTATATGATTGCTGTAGCAGGCGCCATTCGCTCCAAAGGCGGCAATCCAGATGGCAAGTTATGGCGCGTAGGTGTAGAAGATCCTTTAAGCCAAGGTGCCAAGGTCTTCCAAGTAGTATGCCCTCAAGGTATGGCTATCTCTACTGCTGGTTCTTATCGTAATTTCTTCTTAGATGAAGAAACTAATAAGTTCTACTCCCACGTTATTGATACTACTACGGGCCGTCCAATTGACCATCGCACCGTATCAGTCTCGGTCATTGATAAAAGTGCTATGATTACCGATGCTTTAGATACTGGTTTATTAGTGCTCGGTGCCAAGGAAGCTGTAGAGTGGGGTAATAAGAACAATACTCCAGTTTATGCCATTGAAATTGACCAAGATGGTAAGCAAGTTGCCACTTACTCCAAGAGCTTTGAGCCTTACTTAAAGTGTCAGGTAAATCTCAATATCGCCACTGCCCAGCCTGCCAAGTAATAAGCATTTGCTCCTTAAGGTTCTTAGCAGATAGTAGTCACTATCATCAAGGCAGGGTATTAAACAACCATGAAGCACTCTTTTGTTTAAAAAGCACAACAGGGAGCTTTTTATAGATTATCAAGGCCAGGTCTAGCGAATGCGCAACCTGGCCTTAGCTTTTGCACTCTAATCAAGAGCCTTATCAGGTAGTAGGCTTTTAGTTTTTAGTTCACACAGACGGTTTTATCATGCATATTCACATTCTCGGTATTTGCGGTACCTTTATGGGAGGTATTGCTCTGATTGCTAAGCAAGCAGGCCATAAGGTTACAGGCTCGGATCAAAATGTCTATCCTCCTATGAGCGATGAGCTTAAAGAGGCTGGTATTGAGATTTATCAGGGCTATGGTGCAGAGCAATTAGATGTCAAGCCAGACTTAATTGTAGTTGGCAATGTGATGAAGCGTGGCATGCCAGTTATTGAGCGCATGTTAGATGAGCGCTTAAATTATGTCTCAGGCCCTGGCTTTTTAGAAGAGCTCTATTTGCGCTCCAAGACCGTGCTTGCCGTTGCTGGTACCCATGGTAAGACTACTACCACCGCTATGCTTACCTGGATTTTAGAGTATGCTCAGAAAAATCCTGGCTTTTTAGTAGGCGGTATTCCTGAGAACTTTGGCTACTCAGCTCGTGGCACTGACAGTGAGTACTTTGTCATTGAAGCTGACGAGTACGATTGTGCCTTCTTTGATAAGCGCTCTAAGTTCGTGCACTATCATCCTAATATTGCCATTATCAACAATATTGAATTTGACCATGCCGATATCTTCAATTCTATTGAGGACATCAAAAAGCAATTTCACCAAATGGTACGTATTATCCCAAGCTCAGGCAGTGTGATTTATCCTGCCTCCGATACCAATGTCGTGGATACAATTAAAAAAGGCTTGTGGTCTAAGCCTTTAGCTGTAGGCGATGAGAGTTGCCCTTATGTGCTCAAGATTAATAGCGCTGATGGTTCTAGCTTTGAAGTTTACGATAAGCAAGCTCATAGCTTGTGTAGTGTCAAGCTAAAGGCCACTGGTATGCACAATGCCCATAATGCCTTTATGGCCTTATTAGCCGCTCATGAGGTGGGAGTAGACTTTAAGCTAGGTGCTCAGGCCTTAGCTGAGTTTAAGATGCCTAAGCGTCGTATGGAATTGGTAGGTGAGATTGGTTCTATCAAGGTCTATGATGATTTTGCCCACCACCCAACTGCCATCGCCACTACCATTGAGGGCTTGCGCAAGCATGTAGGTGAGGACAAGCGCATTGTCTGTGTCTTTGAGCCGCGTTCTAACTCCATGAAGATGGGCGCTAATAGTGAGCTTTTGGGCATGTCCTTTAAGGATGCCGATGAGGTCTTTGTTTATCAAAACGAAGCCGTCAGCTGGGATATGTCTATTTTAGAGCGCGATTGCCCTAAGCCATTGCACATTGTAGCCACCTCTACTGCTGATTTAATTGAGCAGGTCGTTAAAGCCTGTGATGATAATACCTATGTCATCGTCATGAGCAATGGCGGCTTTGAAAACGTCAAGGGCCGCCTTGTGAGCGCTTTAGAACAAAGCCGCGTCTAAGCGTACGCGCCTGCAGTGCAGGCGCTTTGGCGCTAATCCCTAGGCTTTGGGCATGAAAAAAGGTGCTAGAGAAGTTGCAGCTTTTCTAACACCTTTGTTTTTTCGCTATGTACAAGGATTTTGGTTTAGACGTGTTCTAAGGCTTGCTTGAGATCAGCAATAATATCGCTTGCATCTTCAAGACCTACAGAAAGACGGACTAAGCCTGGTTCAATACCTGCGTTCTTTAATTGCTCTTCGCTTAATTGTCTGTGAGTTGAGCTTGCAGGATGAAGGATGCAGCTCTTAATGTCAGCTACGTGTACTTCAAGGCTAATGAGCTTGAGATTATCAATAAAGCGTGCACCGCCGTCACGACCACCTTTTAGAGTAAAGGCCATGACGCCAGAACAGCCCTTAGGTAAGTATTTTTGGGCCAAGGCATAATCTTCACTGCCCTCAAGGCCAGGATAGCAGACGCTCTCGACCTTATCGCAAGTAGTTAAGAACTTAGCTACTTCTAAGGCATTAGCGCAATAGCGCTCCATTCTCAAAGGGAGAGTCTCTAAGCCTTGGTTAATATAAAAAGCATTTTGTGGGCTTTGTAAGCAGCCTAAATCACGAATGAGCTGGGCACGGGCTTTGACAATATAAGCAGCCTTGCCAAAAGCTTCGGTATAAACACAGCCATGATAGGACTCATCAGGCTCGCTAAATTCAGCAAACTTGTCTTTATGAGCTGCCCAGTCAAAGTTACCAGAGTCGACGATTACGCCACCTACGCCTAGCGCATGGCCGTCAATGTACTTGGTAGTAGAGTGCATTACGATATCGGCACCGTGCTCGATAGGGCGGCATAAATATGGGGTAGCAAAGGTATTATCAACAATTAAAGGCACGCCATGGTCATGGGCGAGTTTGGCAATGCGCTCAATATCGAGCACCTTGGTAGATGGATTGGCTACAGTCTCAGCAAAGACAGCCTTGGTATTGTCTTTAAAATAGGCAGAGAGCTCTTCATTGCTCTTGCTCTCATCGACAAAAGTAATCTCAATACCAAAGCGCTTAAAGGTCACGCCTAAGAGATTAATTGAGCCACCATAGAGATTAGAACAAGCTACTACATGATCGCCGCTTTTGCATAAATTGAGTAAGGAAATAAAGCAAGCGGCCTGACCTGAGGAGGTACAAATTGCACCTACGCCGCCTTCTAAAGCTGCAATTTTGCGCTCTACGGCATCGACAGTAGGGTTAGCTAGGCGCGAGTAGAAAAAGCCTGCGGCCTGTAAATCAAAGAGCTTGGCTACATCGTCAGTAGAATCATATTTAAAAGTAGTGCTCTGATAAATAGGAAGAGCACCTGGCTCACCATTTTTTGGTTGATAACCTGCGTGCAAACACTTTGTTGCGAACTCCATTGAAGTTCTCCTTATTGTCCAATGTATTTAAGTTGCGCTCGGCAAGTGTTGTGCACAGCAACCTGCGTGAGCCTATTAGAAATTCCAGCACTATTAATAATAGGCCAGCTCTAGGCGCTTTGCTGTACAAAATGCAGGATTTGCACAGTTTGCACCAAATTTGCACGTACTTTACTCCAATCTCCCCACTAGTCCTCACATTTTGCCCTATTATAGCGCTTTTACATCCTCGTAAGTGCTCCCCAGCGTGCACGCGTCGCGCTAGGCGTGCAGTTTAGGTTCAGTTAAGGAGTAAGCTATGCAGGGGCTGGGCGCATGGGTGAAGTGCGTTAGCGAGCAGGAGTGCTTGAGCGGGGCTTTGGGGGTGGAAAGATGGGATTTGGCAGTAAGGACGAGCACACTTAACTATCGAAAAAATGAGCTTAGAGTGTGCCCGCTGACAATTTACTGAAAGTGAGTGCTAACTTAACTTAAAGTCAGGCAAATACCAAGAAGATCCGCTGTTTTCACCAAAAAAGGGCTATTTTAGGCGTCATTTCCCAGTTTGTGAGCACGCTCTAGAAACCTCATACTAAGGAGCTCAAAGCTTGTATTGGCCGAGTCTGTAGCTACGGGCCTAATTTTCAGCTCATTTTACTTAGCTACTATGAGATTAAAGGTAAGATACCTATAGCCACTTTGAATTTTTTGTAAAATTATGATATATGG
>Oklahoma_p2__coassemble_615_pt1 | contig 28232 bp, 8 predicted proteins | sample Oklahoma_p2__metabat2_high_PE_034 | metagenome-assembled genome bin Oklahoma_p2 | reverse complement strand
TGACAAAACTATTCTACAATACTGCTAAGTAAAATTAAGATGCGTCGGCCCTGAAAAAGCTTGTTCCAAGTGCGTATCGCTCCACATTATTAATGCCACACGCTTTAAGCTCAGCTGTACTCAAGGTGCAAGGTCTAAGTAAGGTTTCAATAGTGCTAGCTTAGGTATTTTTAGGTAGGAACTTGTAGAGACAAAAAAGCCTAGATTAGCATATACGCTAGCTCTAGGCTCTTTAGCATTATCGGGTGCCGTAAACCACAATGGTTTTGCCATGGGCATGGATGAGGTGGTTTTCTTCCATCATCTTTAAGATACGACCTACAGTCTCACGAGAACAGCCTACAATTTGGCCAATCTCTTGACGAGTGATCTTGATTTGCATGCCATCTGGGTGGGTCATGGCTTCTGGCTGGTGAGCTAAGTTTAATAAGGTCTTAGCAATGCGGCCAGTAACGTCTAAGAATGCTAAGTTGCCTACTTTCTTAGAAGTATCGGCAAGACGAGTTGCCATCTGAGAGGACAGACGCATTAAGATCTCTGGATTTACCTGGACTAATTGCTTGAACTTATTGTAGGAAACTTCTGCTACTTCACAAGCAGTCTTAGCTTTAACCCATGCAGTACGGGTTGGATTTTCCTCAGAGTCATTGAATAAACCAAGTTCACCAATGAAATCACCCTGATTTAAATAAGTTAAGATCATTTCATGGCCGTCATGATCTTTAATTACCACTACTACAGTGCCTTTTACGATGTAATAAAGGGTCTCGGCCTTTTCGCCAGCATGAATAATGGTAGATTTTTGTGCATACTTATGAATATGACACTGACTTACAAACCAACTAATGGTGCTATCAGCAGGTGGTTTAACCATAATAAAAACCTTAGATGCTAAAAACAATCATGCACAAAGCACGATCAATGATGTCTGTTACAAAAGGAGTTCCTGAGCTTAACAGAGATGGACTATAGATGCCGCTAAAGCATGGAATAGTAGGTCTGCTGATTGCCTCGCAATTCAGGTTTGTAAAACCGACATCCTCCCAAAGATAAGCGCTTTTAGTGCCTTATGTGTGCTAACCAATGCCCCTTGTTAAATAGGGGATCTTTAAAGTGGAGAGCAACTTTTGACTAAATGTTAGATAACTAACTAAGCTAAACTTAAGAAAGTTAGTATCTTAGTTATCAAGATACCATTAATTGAGGCAATTAACACATCCTTTTGCTAAAAAAGCTTAACAAAAGCAAAGAAAATAGCTTAGGCGTATCTGTGCTCTCGTTTTAAAAGCGCACATTTGACGCAAAACACGCCCTATTGTTAGTTATTAGCTTTTAAAAGCCGAATATCTCATAGTTCGCTAATGATACTACTTTTCATTATGCAAAGATACCTTATATATAAGTGTAATTGAATGTAAACACTGTGCACGTAGCCCAAGATTTTACACATAGCTAGATTAAGGGATATCTTACTATAGTCCCGCAAATACCGTGCTTGTTGCACACTGTTGTGCTTTTTGCCCCAAGATTGGCCAAAATAAGGCAACTTAACCATATTTTTACCATTAACCACGCAAGGTACTGTTTGTAATTAACCTCTCTCCTAGATAAACAGATGAGCCCTGTAAAAAAACAGGCTGGCTCATGAAATACTCAGTTGGTCTCATGCTGCTATATATTGACCATATTGCCTTGAATTTCATAAACTTTGTGGATATTACTACTAATCTTGAAAGGAAGTGCCAGCATGAAGCCTCTATTAACGGTTGCAGCCTTAATTGATTCTGCAAAAGATTTTTGTGAAATGATGTCCAAGATAGATCATGAGTCTTTGTTGGGTGTTACTGACGGTAAGGCTGTTGGTACCTATGTAGAGCATATGTTCCAAGACTTTCTTGTAGAACGCTATACCCTTAAAGTTGGTAATAGTGCACTGGGCATTGACTTGCCTGGTGACAATATCATGACTGATATAAAGGTCACTTCTGTAGACAAACCTCAGTCAAGCTGCCCTTTTAAGAATGCTCGCCAAAAAATCTTTGGCTTAGGCTATAATCTTCTAGTTTTCGTATATGGCAAGCAAGATATTGATGGCGTATGTCACTTGCGCTTTACCACTTGCACCTTTATAGAAAAGCAAAGAACTGCTGATTACACTATTACCAAGCGCCTTAGAGAAATGATAGTGGATGGTTCCAACAAGGACGATATTATCGGCTTTTTGCAAGATAAAAATGTCCCTGGTGATGATATTGTCTATAACGATTTAGCTGATGAGATTCTTGCCCATACCCCAGAACAAGGCTATTTAACTATTAGTAATGCTTTGCAGTGGCGTCTTTCATATGGAAGGGTGATAGCATTAAGTAATTCAGTGCCAGGAGTTACCAATTATGAGTGGTAAGCGCGAGCGCGGGGATTACCAGACTCCAATAGCCTTTGCTAAGGCAGTGTGTGCCTTTCTTAAGCAAGAACGCCAGCTCTCTTATGAGGTGGTCATTGAGCCTACATGTGGTGTGGGGTCTTTTATTAAGGCCAGCTTAGTCTTTGAGCCGCAGCGCGTATATGGTATTGAGCTCAATCCTGAGTATTGCCAACAATGCGCTCAGGACAATCAAGATGAGCGCGTGAGGATTATCCAGAGTGATTGCTTTGCCTTTGATTTTGCCTCATTGGCAGGGGATAAATCGACCTTGGTTATTGGAAATCCGCCATGGGTGACTACGAGTACTTTGTCCTCTTTGGGCTCTAACAATTTGCCGCCTAAGGCTAACTTTAGAGGGCTCAAGGGTTTAGATGCCCTGACAGGGGAGAGCAATTTTGACATTTGTCAAAGTATTATTCTAAAGCTCCTTGCAGCCTTTAAAGGCACGCATACTACCATTGCCATGCTGTGCAAGACTTCAGTTGCGCGTAGTGTCTTTACGGAGCTGGTACGCCAGCAGATTAGTTGCCAAGAGTGTGCCCTCTATGAATTTGATGCCCTCAAGGTCTTTGGGATTTACGCCAGTGCAGGATTATTCTTAATTGAGTTAAGTCCCCATGCGCCAGGAGTGCCTGCTAGCTGCGCGGTGTATGACTTGGAGCAACCTCACAAGCTTAAAAGTCGTTTTGGCTTTGATGAGCAGGGGCGTTGGTATAGCAACTTATTAAGTGCTCCTGTCGCTGATTTAGAAGGGCCGTGCTGCATGGAATGGCGCCAAGGCGTCAAGCATGATTGTGCCAAGGTCATGGAACTTATCAAGCTCTCTGAGGGTACTTTCACTAATGGCCTCAAAGAGACAGTAGAACTTGAAGAGGATATTGTCTTTCCGCTTGTAAAAAGCAGTATGCTCAAGCAGCCGCTAATTACTGAATTTAGCAAATATGTCATTGTCACCCAGCGTAAGATTCGTGAGGATACAGCGCATTTAGCTGCTGCTGTACCTAAGACTTGGGCCTATCTTACTGCCCATGCTAAGCTTTTTGATAAGCGCAAGAGTTCTATTTACCAAGGAGCACCTGTCTTTTCTATGTTTGGCATAGGTGAGTACTCCTATGCACCTTACAAGGTTGCCATTAGTGGCTTTTACAAAGAGCCGTTATTTGCGCTTGTGTATGATCCTGATGGTAAGAGCGTCATGGTAGACGATACGGTATATTTTTTGAGCTTTGAGAATTTTGAGGAAGCCTACGTAGCAATGCTCTATTTAAATTCAGAGCGGGTACGACACTTTTTAAAGAGCTTAGCCTTTTTAGATGCCAAGCGACCTTATACCAAAAAGCTCCTCACGCGCTTAAGCTTTCACAAGCTAGTAAAGCACATTGCCTTGAGCGAGCTGCAAGCTTGCGAGCAGGCCCTAAAACTAAGGTCGCGCGTCACTCAGGGCATGGTAGAGCACTTTACTAAGCTACCTGCCCTGCAAATCAAAGACATTTAGCAATAATAGTATTTTTACACCGCCTTTAGCGCTCTGGGGTATAAAGACTGAGTACTCAATTGCATGGAGTGCCAAGGCAGGCATGCTGCCAAGCAAGGCCTGCCACTGGGCTAAAGGCCTTGTTCGTTAACTTAGGAATGAAGAGCTTGGGACTACTGGCTAATAGCTAAGCGCTCTTGGTAGTCTTGGCAGATGGCTTCGATGATCTCGTAGATGTTCTCATCACTGACAAAGCCTGATTGGGCATAGTTGGTAGTAGAGAACTTGCAGATCATATGGCCACGGCCGCTTAGGGCTGAGGCATCTAATTCCTTATCATCAAGGATGATTTGGGAGTTGACGCGATCGCTAGTTTTAAGCGCAATACGATTGCCCAGTTGCGACTTAATATTGGAGTCCATGATCTTGGCATCAGGTCTTTGGGTAGCCAAGATGACATGAATACCCGTAGCGCGCGCCTTTTGGGTAATACGCTGAATATATTCAGTAGCTGTGTTCTTAAATTCCTTGTCGCTAAACCAGTCAGCAAACTCGTCCATGATAAAGAAGATACGGCCCATACGGCCACGCTCATAGGCACAGCAGTATTTGTTGTAATCATCAATATTGCGGACATAGGCACGCATATTCCCTGTTTGGTCTTTCATAAAGCGACCAAACTCTTGGATTTCTACATAGCGCATATCCATCAGCTCAGTTAATTCTTTGAGCTTGTCTAAGGCTTGTTCCTTATCTGTAATAATGCCTCGTTGCTTTAAGTGCGGTAAGTCTTCAAAGATACCAAACTCAGCACCCATCTTAGGATCGACTAAGACTAGCTCGAGCTCTTGTGGCAAGTTAGTAATGGCCATATCCAAGATAAGGCAGTTAAGCAGTACTGATTTACCAGAGCCTGTAGAACCTGCAATCAAGGTATGAGGCTGCTCGGCGCGCAGATCTAAATAGACTACTTGGCCTGTCTCCTCACCTAATCCTAAGACAAATTGCGAGTTATAGCCACGATAGCGCTGACCTGCGACTTCATAGTAATCGTAGTTAAACTTACGGGCGCTTAAGAGGGCAAAATAAGGCACCTTAATGCGCTTTTCCGACTTGATATAAATATCAATTTCACGGGACTTGCCACGAATACTACAGATATCAACACCATAGGTAGTTAAGAGCTTGTCAGTAATGCGCTTAATCTTGGCAATTTCAAAATTGTCATTACCCTCAAAGCTAAAGATGGCACCATTAGCTGTAATCTTAGAGTTCTTCAGTACAGGGCGTAGACCTGACTTCTTTAAGCCAGTAATGAGATTGTGCTCATTGTCTTTCACAAATTGCAAAGTCTCAGGATTATTAAAGTCAATATGCTCAGTACTTTGAGCTACCAAGTGCTGCATGCGTGGATGCTCGAGCCAAAACTCTTCCAGCTCTAAATTGCGCTCTACCACAGGGGCACTATCGACAGTCGCTGTACTTTCAGCACTTTCAGCCTTGCGCTCTTCCAAGCTGACAAAACGTGGCGGCAAGGACTTAACTGCATGATGCTGCCAAGCATTGAGCGATTGAGCCGAACGCATCTGATGTGGATGCCCCTCAGGTGGCTGATTATCCAGAGGCTGAGCCTCGTGAGGTTTAATCTCTGGAGATGGCGGCTCTATGAGCTGAGCTGCCTGAGGATAAGGCACAGTCTCAGGCTTAGTTAGTGGAGCAGCGCTTGGAGAGGCTTGGGTATTAGCATGCTCTAAATTTGGCATGGCACTAATGCTAAGAGCTTGTCCCCATGGGTTAGTAACGTCTTTGCTCTCACTGGTAGTTAGTAAATCCTCACCAAAAGGATCCTCACTCTCTAAGCTCTCGGAGCCTACGATATTGGCAGATAGCTCATTGTCCCAAGCTAAAGACGCATCGTGAACTGCACTTGCCTTGGTACTTGGGGCCTTGCTTGAAACTGTGGCGCTCTTTTCAGGGCTAAGTAAGTTAGTCTCATTAGAAGAGTTAGCAAGTAAGTCAGGATCTACCAAGGTAGCACTTGCATTAGCTGTCAGGCTCTCCTCTAAAGCTCCAAGCGCAGCAGGCTCTGCCAAGCAAGTTGCCTCTGGGGATACTAAAGAGTCATCACTTAAATCTAAGTCTGCAAGCTCGGTACTTACTGCCTCTGGGCTTGAAGCAGGAGCAACTGGGGCCTCCTCTTCATTAGAGGCAGGCTCGGTAAGTTCAGTAGTGAGCTGATGTGGCTCTAAGTTAGTAGCTGTCTCTGCGCTCTTAGCAGTAAGCTCGGGGGCAGCGGCGCTCTCTACTGCGCTACCAGCTTGCAGTTTAGTAGGCTCAGTAGCTGGTACGCAAGTATCTGTATCCTCCTTTTCGTATGCATCGCTCTTGGCTTGGGCATGGGGCAGCGGTGTGTCCTTAGCGCTTAACTCTATAAGCTCAGCCTCTGGCTCGAGCGTAGCGCTATCTGGGGCGGGCGCTTGAAATGCGTCGTGAGCTTGCTGCTCCTCTAAAGACAGCTCTAGCTGTTGGGCTTCTACCAGTGGGGCCTCGAGTTTGCTTGGCAGGGCCATGGAGGTTGCATCCAGTGACTGATCCTGCACCTGAGCCTCTACAGGTCCAGCCTCAGGCTGGGCAAGCTGGGAGATGAAGTCGACTTGGGTGAGGTAGGAGGTGATGAGCTGGTTGCTATCGGCCTTGGACAGATAGGTCAAGGCGTGTTCCTGATCGTCACTTAAATAGAGCTTCATTAAGTGGGCAAGAGCATCCTTGTAAATCTTGATTTGCATTACAGGATATTTGCCCTTGTTATTTTTATGGGCGCCCAATTGGGTAATGACTTGGCTCTTATTGCTGCCAGGGCCTAAGAGGCGACCTGACTTGTTGGCCTTGTCAAAAGTCATATCTTCATCAGAGCAAGCATATACGCAAGAGACACCCTTTAAGATAATATCGACCTGACCTCGGCGGATGAGCTCTTGGATTTGAACAAAGGTATCACCAGAGACGGCCAAGAAATTGGCGCCTTGATTGTGCTCTTGCTCAGTAGCTGACCAATGGGCATTGCTAAGGATCATATCGGCTAAGCGGCTTAACCAAATCTTGCGATCGCCATTGAGTGCTGTGCCATTTTGATTTAAGGCTAAGTAGAAGTTTTGCGTCGAGCTTTGGGTCTGGGATATAGACTTAGCTGCGGCCTTATCATTAGGCTGCTGGAAGAACTTTGACTCCAAGATGAGCAAAGCAAGTACATAGCGTGGGCGCTCTTGGGTCTGTGGGCTTGTGTTCTTAAAGAGACTGGCGTGATTATATTGGGCGCTATCTGGATGCAATTGACGCTCGTAGAGTTGCAGACCCACGATATCGGCACGTAGCTGCTGCTTTTTACCAAAGATAGCTGCATAGTCATCTAAGGACACAAAGGTAGGCTCACTTAAAAGAGCCTTGGCTTTAAGTTCATGCTCTAAAGCGCGCAGCACATATTTACCTAAGTACTTGGAGAGTACTAGGCCCATCATTTCATAGACATTGATGCGCTTGTTTTGGGCATGGAGCAAGATAGAGCCTGAGATGGTAATAGCATCATGGCGGATGCGCTCACAGGCCTTATGCATGCTCTCTTGGTTCTTTAAGAGCTTGAATTGCTCTAAGAGCTCTTGCAAGTGATACATGCTATTGAGATCAGAGCTAGTAGAGGCCACCATGAAGTTTAAAGCATAGTTGCGCAGCTTATTGTAGTAAACCACGTCAATATCGTGGCTAATGAGCATATGACGGCACATGAGATCATCAAAGTACACGACCATATCAGAGCGCTGCTGGACTTGCTCTATAAGCTCACTCATCATTAAAGAGTCTGGACTGTGCTTGGAGTCATCCAAGGTTTGCTCAAAGAGCGGCACGCCGATACAAGGCACCAAGGATTGATTTGGGCTCTGTTTGTTGGTGCTTAAGTGATAATCAAGCTCCGAGAGCTTAGCTTTTGCACTGGCAAAGAGATCACTTTTGCGCTCAATTAAGTAATAGAAGCTATGGAAGAGCTGGGCTCTATCAATGGCCATCATAGGGCAGACTAAGTATTTGCCAGCCTGATTGGTTTTGGCAAGTGAGCTGTTTGCTAGGCTCTTGCCTAAAAGATTATTAAAGTGGGCGTAGTTAATGAGCGATGGCTGGTATTGCGTCTCATTGAGCACAATAGGGACGCATACATTGTCTTTGGTAAAGCCATAGCGGGCATGGTTATCAAAGACATGGAAGAGTAGGCAAATATCGGCCATGCGCCCTAATTCAATGAGGTTTTCTTGGTGTACTAGGTCACGGGAGGTGGCATTTAAGTGTAAGGTGGCGCTATTTAAGAAAGTGCCAAACTTACTTACAACTTGGTTATCAATTAAAGGATCGTCAGTTAAGACACTCACTACCACGCGTTGCACATAAGAGCTATTGCTCTTGGTGTGGCTGTTGCGGCGCTTTTCTTGCTCAAAGAGGCCATAGATCTCTTGGGACTCACTAAAGCTATGGTTAACAATGACTAAGTGGAACTTAAACTTATTGAGAGCCTTATTGTTCTCTAGCTCACGATAGAGCGCTAACAAGAGCTGTGGCAGGCTACAATAGTAGACCATGAGGGTACATTGCTCCATAAGATATGGGCGGCTCTTGAGGTAGTTTTCAATATAGTTGCTAACCTCAGTTAAATACTCTTGTTCTTGGAAAGATAAGTTAAGCTCTAGTTTGCCTGTCTTGGCAGTTAGGCGTGGTTTGTGGGTACTAAAGCGCTCGTGATGCGCTTGAGTAGACTCATAGAGGGTAAAGCCTAGGCAATTGTCTTTGGCTAATAGGGGCTCATAAGTGTTCAAGGCACAATTAAAGCGCACATTCTGCTCTGGATTATCTGCATAGTTCATATCCAAAGTCAGATGCTCAATAAAGAGATTTTGGTTATTAAACTCAATCTTGCCTTGCAAGATTTGATTTAACAGCTCGACCATGCGCTCATTTTTCATCATTAAAGAGCGCAAGCTCTCGACGCACAAAGGAGTAGCTAAGGCGCTTAAATAAGCGCTATGCGAAAAGTCATCGCTGTGAGTGTGCGGCACACTCAAGTACTCGTCAAACTCAGCGCTCAATGGATAGTCCTCATAGGACATACCTACCATTAATAGAAGCTGGAGTAAGTGACGGGCCTTATCTTTAATCAAGGCATGGGTACTTAAAGGCTCACTTAAGAGCTCATATTGGAGCTTGCTATAGGCATGGGTCAGCTCATTGACATGCGCTAAGCTCAAGTCACTATTGATAAAGCCGTACAAACATTGGACATAGTGCGAGCTAAAGTTCTTTAAGAGGACTTCAAGCTGCTCCCATTTGTCTTGAAGCTCTGTAAGCACAGGACTTGGGTTGTTAGCATGGGCTTGACTTAAAATTTCACGGCCCTTGGCATGCACTTTATCAATAAGATAGCTTAAATTGCACTGCTCCTTCGGATCCTTACTAAAAATATGGCTGGCGCGCTCATCTTGATTGAAGTTAAAGGAGCTCTTGGCCTTTAAGGTAAGCGGCGGGAGTAAGGCACTATCAGGGCCAATGGTGCGCTCATAGGTTGAGTACTGCAAGAGCATAGACGAGCCGCAGGCAAATAAGTCCTTGGAGAGACCATGGGCGACAAACTCTGGGAGCAAGGCCCAGCTTAATTCCAAGGTCTCGCTCTTAGTTCCATCTTGGTAATAGGCAGTAAGATTGAGCTTTAAGGTATTAGCCTTTTTGCTGGTAGCATTACAGTTTTTAAGCTTATGGTGCTTGCTATAGCGGGCAAAGTTAATGAGAGGATAGTACTTATCATCCTCTTGGGCACCTGCAAAGCTTAGGGTAAATAAACCCCCACTACGCTCTTGTAAGCTTAAGAGCGCATTACCAAAATAAGTGGCAAAGCTGCGCAGCATGTAAAAGTTGAGCTTGCTTAATTCATTGCGGCTTAAAGGCAAGTTAAGCTCGACTAATTTTATCTTGGTACTTGGATCGGCACGGTTAATGACATAGAGCAGCGCCTGGCATAAAGAGAGCAAGAAGTTTTCATGATCATAGCGTTCTTGCGCGTAGATAATGAGCTTCCATTGCTTATCTAAGGCAGGAGCGAGGGCAAAGACATGGCGCTTGCTTTGATAAAAATCATAGAGCATAGTGCGCTCAGGCGTGCTAATTAAATTAGCAGGCCTGTCGCATAAATAAATGACATCAAGCTCATCGTCAGTCAGGTCATCACTTTGGCCCTTGCGCTCGGCAGCAAAGTGCTCAATAGTTTGTACGCTCAAAGGCTTGCTGGGAGCTTTCTTATTAGGGTCACTTACAAAGAGCTTGTTAAGACGATTTTGCCACTCAATAAAGCACAAGATATTAAAGGCATTGTGGTACTTGTCATCAAAGTTCTCAGCATGCAAATACTTAAGATATTGCTTAATAGCACCACTTTCCCATGGCTCTAGAGCGATGAGCTCATTATCTGGAGCTGCGTTTTTATCTTCTTCGCTCTTGAGAGTTTTCTTGCCTTCCCAGCTAAAGCTGTCATTGAAGTTTTCAATCAAGACGCTCGAGCGTAAGTTCTCGCCCATGACATCAAAGCCGCGTCCATAGCACTGGCAGGAGGCAGCCTTATTATTTAAGACGGTATTAAAGCGACTTACCACCACGCTTTTAAGATTTGGCGTATTAAATAAATTGCTCTGACAAGGCCAGTGCAAGGCACTTAGGGCACTACCCAGAGCCTTTAGCATATTCGGCTCTTGAGTGTAGTACATGAGGCATAAGGCCGCATAAGTGGCAATGAGCTCCAAGCTCAAAGAGAACTCGCTATTGTCATGCAAGAGGCGCAAGGTGGTTAAGAGCGGATCTTTGTTACAGACAGGATAGTGAGTCAGGCCATAGTGCTCATAATTGAGCTCTATAAAGTCTTTGAGATTATCTAAAAAGGCCATGGTCAAATGCTCATCGCGTAAGCGACGGACATTCTTCATGGAAGCTTGATCGTCAGTAGAATCAATGCTGCTTAAAATTAACTGGCCTGTGTCTAAATTATTGTCACGCCAGTAAATAGCTTTATGCTCTTTATCAATAAAGCTGCACTTGCTCAATTGGCCTTTGAGTTCTTTGACCTCTTTGACAATGTGCTTAGGAATAGCAATATGGACGCTATCTAAACTATCAAAGTGCTCAGCAAAGGCATTATTGGGGTAGTCAATGAGATTTTTTAGCGCAGCAACGCGTTCACTATCGGCCTTAAGTGGGGAGTTCTTTTTCTTGTCACTCTTAAGCTTTGGGTAGAGCTTGCATAGCTCTTGATAGTGAGCTTGTTGCTTGGAGAACAAAGAGGCGCAAATATAATTGATATATACAGGGTTAATCTGGTCAAAGACCACTAAATCAATACCCTTGGTTCCATTATTAGTTTGCTGTAAATAGTCCTCAGCATTATTTGGCAAAAAGCTCTTGAGCGCTTGGATACCAGCAAAGGCAATCATGTCCTTGGCTATGCCTTGGGCCTTGCTAATTAATTGGTTGGCATTCTCGTAAATAAAGTCCTTGAGGCTTTGCTTCTCTACAGGACTTAAAGTTAAGATCTTGCGCTGCTGCGCACTTAAGCTCTCAAGTGTACGCACATTACCCCTCCTGCTGCCACGATTGACGGCAGCTGCCTGAGCATCATTACCTTTATTAACCTTAACCTGGCTCTCAATAGCCCCAGCGGCCCTGGCCACGTTCACAGCCTCACCCTTAGTGCTATCTGAGATAGCACCTAAAGCCTCAGTAACCGCGCTAGCGTCCGCTTGTGCTGCAAGCGCAGCTGCATCTTTCCTTGGTGCCGCGCGCTCTTGAGGGGCCTCTAATTGACGTGAATCTTGCTCCCAGTCAGGCTCCCCCATAGCCTCAGACTCCATGGTCTCATTTAGCATCTCAGTTGGCTGTGATGATGGAGTTGCACTTTGGATAGAGGTATGTGCAGCAGGGGCTGCCTGAGAACCATAAGTTTGAGCGATTGCCTCAGGCTCTTGTTGCTGCTGTTTATTAGAATCAGGGCTATGTTCAGCTAAGAGCTGGGCAATTAAGTCATCGGAGCTCTGTTCCTTGGTAGGGGCAGAGGCAGCTGCAAAGCTTTCTAAGATATCAGCAGGGGATGCGGCGCTGGTGGTATTGATTGCAGATTGATTAACACCAGGCTGAGCTAGGGCTTGGGATTTCTCAAGTTTAGCTTTAGCGGCAGCGCGGCATTCTGCTTCGCTTTGGTGGTGGGCAGCGAGGTTATATAAAATGGGGTTGCCATCACCGCGACCTGCGCGCACGATTGCGGCGCAGCCCTTTTTTATAGGGCCACGGGCAGAACAATAACGTAAGTTAGGAGCAATAAGCGCCCGCTCATTAGTAATCTTAGCTACGAAGGGCAAAAGGATTGATGACATATTCGCAAGAGTCTGAAAGGTTAATTAAAAGATCCATACGCTTAAGTTGAGCAATGAGCTCTTGGAGATTGTTTTCAAACTCCTTTTCTTCAATATGGATGCTCCGTCCATGGGCGTGGGCCACAAAATAATGATGGGCTTGTTGTGGTCCAATAATTAAATGGTAGCGCTTATAGAGCTTCTCTAAGAACTCACTTAACATGATCATGGACTTATCTTTATCCACGCATGTAAGTACTAGACTATATAAAAGCTCGTCAGTAAAAGCATAGTGCTGGCTTGCTTTGGTAGTGCCGCAGAGCAATCCTGCTTGCTTGGCTAAATTACGATGGCTCTCCTCTAACTCACTTGGCAGACTCAAAATAGCATCGGTAAGCATATTGAGCATGCTTTGATAATTAGGATAAGGAGCCTTATTACGCAAGAGATTAAAGCTATTGTGCTCGGCTGTATAGTTCTTATGAATGCTATTTAAGGAGGTGCGCTCTTTGAGCTCAATGCTGCCCTTGGAGCTTACGTCTAAGATTAAAGATTGCTTAGGGTCAAAGGCAAATAAGGCGCGCACTAAATTGCACAAGACCTCTTGTTCTTGAGGATTTAAGCCCTCTTCTTTTAATAAGAAAGGTGCAACGCAGCGCACTAACAAAGTAATGCGATTGGCAATAAAGTTGCGCAAGGACTTTTTGTGCAATTTGCTATTGGCAAGGAGTCTACCTTGCGAGAGCTTGGTAATGCTAGCACTAGGTTTATTGCCCATGCAAACTACTATATCTGTAGAGCAGCTTTCACGCAGCAGTGGTTCTCCTGCATTTAAGGCTTGTAATTGCTCAGCGCTGACATCATTAATCAAGGAAAGGCGCTGTTCTTGCTCTTGGAAATAGACCATGAGATTGAGCATGCCTATAGTGCATAAAGATTGATAGAGCTGAGCTTTGGTTAAATTAAGCTCGAGCAATTGCCTAAAGTCTTGCTCTAATTGATTGCAAATACGCACGCTCAGATAAGGCACATAATCAGTAGCACTTAATGTGCCTTGCTCATAAAGTAGCTCTTGTTCACTAAGAGTGATTTTGTCACTGCGCATTTTAGCAATGAGATTATCTTCATCTAAACCAAAGCTATTGCTTAAGATTTGAGCAAAGACATTAAAGCTATCATGCCGCTCTAAAAAGCGTTCTTTAAGTAAGAGTAGGGCTTTATGGCTCGAGGCTCTATAGAGTAAGGTAAAGAGCAATTGACCATAGCAGCTGCCTTGCTTAGCCTTATCAAAGGCACCTAATAAAGTCTCAGCGCCAAAAGGGAATAAATAGCGTTCTGACCACAGCTTAGCTTTAGGGGGGACTATAGACCAGCTATTTAATACGGTTACGGCCTTGGCAAAGTTATGGAAATTAGTAAAGACCTTGGTGAGCAAATCTACATGCCCACGCTCAAGCTTAAAGCTCTGCCTACCCTTGTTATTAAAATCTATAAACTCAGCTTGCCAAGCGCTCCATTTTTCATGATCAGAGCGATTAGAGGACGCAATGCGCTCAACCATAGGATTATTAAAGACAATGCGGCGCAAGACCTCTGCTTGACGGTTGACAAAGTAGGTAGGTTTAAGCTCAGTATTGGTTCGAGAATGGGCACTATTTAAGCTAAAGCGTGATTGGCTTAAGAGCACTAATAAGAGCTCTAAAAAGCTCAATTGTTTATTAACTGTCTCACTTAAGTTTGAACCAAAGAGAGTTTGCTCTAAGAGCACAGTCTTAACTTTGCTCAAGGCATAGCCATAGCGCTGCCCTAAGTAGATATCTTCTTGGGCAATGACATGGTCCACTTTAGAGCGGGTGCTCTCTTGAATTTGGGCAGTGCTCTTACCATAGCGAGTATAAAATGACTCAAGATCCTCACACTGATCTTGCTTAGGGCTACAGACCCATAAATTAGCAGGCCCTTGAGATATAGGATCATAAGCCTTGCCATTAATGGCTAGGGCTTGAGGGGCACTAGGACTTATCTCTATAGCTTGGGCATTATGATTAGTAACTTGCAAGTTCTCCTCAAAACCAAGCTTAGTCATGCCCCCTGTATTAAGTAGAGCATAAGTGCCCTGATTGTCAGTAGAGCTCTTTGGGGCCACTAGCACTTGCTTGTTGCCTGCGGTAATTTTAAGCTTAGCTCCATGTCGGCCCTTAGAGGCACTGTCTGTGCTCTGTGCTGTATCCATGGCTTTATCATCGGCCATACTCTTTGGGTTTAGGGGCTCATTACAGATAGTACTTCCTTCATCTAACTGTGCCTCTAGGGAAGCTACGTTAGGCAGTGACGAGGCCTCTACAGTTTTATCTTGAGATGCTACAGCAGATTCATGCTCTAAGGCAGCATCGTTACTCTCAGGGCGCAAGGATGCATTAGGGGCAAGCTCCTGTGTAGCTGCATCTTTAGTACAGGTACTCTCTGGAGCGTCCTGCTCTATAGGAGCAGGAGATGGCCCTGGCGCGCTTTTGAGTTTGAGGGCGGCGCTGGCAAGATCTGAGTGAGTGCGCTCGGTAGGGGACTGAGTGGTTTTAGTTAAGAGGGCTTTGGCGCGGGCAATACTTTGTTTGTGGGCCGATGGGGCATGAGTTTCCTGATTGTCCTCTACAATGAGCACTTGTGGCTTTAAGATCACTGTCTCTTGCTCGGCTCTTGCTTGGGGGCGCACGCTTTTCTTGCTAGCTAAGTAGACTAGGTTTTGCTCATTAAACTCTTGTTGTCTCTGGCGCTTTTGGAGAGACTGAATTTTGAGCAAGGAGCGGGCGATAGAGCTCTTGACTGCTGAATTATCATTATTATCTTGTTTCATCTTGCTTGAGCTCCTATGCTACTTAATATTGCCGCTTTCGTCTAAAGTGCAGAAGATAATATTGTTAATCCGCTCATTGATAAGGCGAATTTGCTCATCATTTAAGTGCTGTCCTTGAGCGTGAGCGAGCTCATTGACGCAATAGTCCATATTGCCAATGCTAAGAGAGAGCTTAGGTTCATGCTCTAGAGCATAACTATGTCGCCCTAAATAGGAGAGTAAATTGTCCTTAAAGGTTTTAAGGGCCTGCTCGCTTTCAGGGGAGAAGGAAATACTCATCTTGCCATAAGCAAGGCTCATGAGATATTCAAAGATCTTAGGGGTGAGCTTTAAATAGCACACTAACTTAGCTGTAGAGCCATAGTGGTAGTAGCGCTCTTTAAGCTCTGGGTCTTTTACCGAGCGCAAATTATAACTAAGCTTAGTTTCTGTTTGCTTGACAAGCGAGCTTTGTAAGCGCTCAATATGCTCACTTAAGCTTAGTGTGGCGCTGTCATCGCCATTGCTATGAGCCATCTGTAATTGCTCTAATAATAAACTAAGCTCATGTTGATAGTTGGTCGTAGGCTCTTTACCCTCACCATGTTTGCCGTAAAAAGCTAGGCACATCACATCGCTATACTCGCCTAAGAGTATGCTAGGAACAATTTTAAGTACTTGTTCGCTACATTGGCCTGCAAAGTCAGCACGCAAGATAAATCTATCCTTGTCATCGACCACAGCTAAAGGCTCATCATTGAGCTCATTATTGGTAGTGACAAAGAGCTGATTGTCCTCCCCCATGACCATTAAAGTAGTAAAGGCACGATTAAGACCTACAATCAGGGCATGAGCTGTGGCATTACCACGCAAGGTAGTGGCACTCATCACCAAGGATTTTAATTGCAAGTATTCTTGGCCATAGGTAAAGGCAGTGAGCAAGAAAGGATTAAATAAACCAGCCTTGGAACTGTCATTGACAGGCAAGAAGCGCTCTTCTTGAGGCATGGTAAAAAAGAGCATAGTGCGCAAGCTTTGGAGCGGGGCTTGCATGCTCTCTAGTAAGCTTTTTCCCTTGGCCTCAGAGTGCTCTTCTTGCATGACTTTATTTAAAGTATCTTGGAGCCTCTCTACCAAAGGCGCAAAGCCTTGAGATTGGACATATTGAGCATAGGCATCCTGTAAGGGAGCGACATCACTATCCTTGCCTAATAAAATAAATCTATCAATCAGGCGATTAGAGTATTGGCCAATCTTGAGTTCATCTAATTGCTCAAAAATCGGGGCAATATCTGAGAGCTTTTTAGAGTTAGAAGAGGTGAGGTTTAAGCCCAAGAGATTATCAAAAGGCGGACTGACTAAATCTGGCAGCTTATTGACACCCTCTTTAGTGGCATTAAAGACCTTAATACAAGTAAAAAAGCGCTCAGGGGCATTGGGGGCCTTATTGCCAAGCAGGGCATTGATAAGCTCCACTAAGATATTACGTACTGTAAAGTGCGTGCCATTGTCAGCAAGTATATGGTACATGGCTAAGACGCGCTCTTTTACTTGCGGATTTAAAAGTAAGGAGCGATTGAATAAAATCGGGCAGCTTGAAGCGCGCGAGCATTGCTCACAAGCACTCCAGCGCTCATGGGCATAAATGCTATCGTAGATATGGCTTACGACGTCCTCATTTAAACATAAAGACAAGTCAAAACAGCTAATGGACTCATGCTTAAAGTCAATATGATGAATCATATGGCGCTCTAAGCTCTCAATGACGGACGGAGCAATAATCGCGCTCTCCATCAAATCATTGAGGCGCTTGAAGCGCTCTAAAATCTTGCCATTATTACCAGCAATTAGCAACATATGGCACGCGTTAGTATCTGCGCTTGGGGCAGGGGCTTGCAGTTTGGTGTGGCGATAGTTGTCAAGCTGGAGTTTGAGAGCCTCTAATTTTGCTTGGGGCTCATCGTCATTGAGAGTAAGCGCCTCTAAGGGCAGGTGTTTAAGCTTTGGGAGCGCTAGTCCTTGGGCTTGCACTAAAGGAATAGCTAGCTCTAAGAGTTTGAGATCGTCGTCGATGGTGGAGAGATCGCGCACTACTGTGTAGTGAATATCCCCATAGACAAAGGAGGAAATAAGCTCTTTGTTATTTAATTGCTCTTGCCAGCGCTGCGCACCTACGCCAATTAAGTGCTCATGGGTATACATCTGACGGAGCATATGGGTTTTACCATCACCTGCCTGACCGCTAATGAGTACTATGTGGCTACGCTTAGCTTGAATAAGCACAGATAGGTGCTGCGCATATTCGAGCATATCAGGAATTTCAAAGTTAAAAGGCTCAATGCCTAAGCTCTCGGCATTATCTGAGACATATTCATCAAATTGATTATTGCTGCCTGTCCATGGCCCATAGATCTTGAGAAATTTAATGAACTTATCATTTGGCTTATCTTTCACAACTATCTCCTAATGGGCCCAAGGCAAGAGGCGCAACAACGAGCTAACAACTAAAAGTAATAGTTTAACGGTTCTAAGTACCAAGAACTGAAGCACCATCAGCGCGCAAGGCGCACTGCTTAGACCTAACCGTAGCACTCTTACTAAGTATTCTAACATGCTATCTAGACCCCGCTCATAAAGCTCACTGAATCTTGCGCACATTTGCTCTAAGGCATCACATTAATGAGCCCTTATGCGTCCTTGCGGTAAGGAAGGTGCCATTTCCAGCGCTTTGCTGGTAAATAGCTATCACTTTGCTCTTTGTAGCTTAATGGTTAGTGGAAGCCGCCTCTACTTCTAATCCTTAGATTGTTGGCTCTCAAAGCGTGAATCCTGCTGCTACTTTGCATCTTTTTGCCAGGTAAGCTTGGCATGCTTAGGGGGCAGAAAGATTGTTGCAGGCTGGCTGTTTGATTACTTTTCTTGCATCCAAGGCTCTAGTGCTATGCAAGGGAGTAGGGCAGTGCAGGTAGGATGCAGGTGCAATAAAAACGAGCATGGCAAGGTATGCGGCATTGGTCGCACTTACACTAAGTGGCCGTAGGGGGCAGGGCAAGTTTGGCTCTTGGGGTTGGTAATTTTAGTTTTAAGAGCCTGTGGTGCGGGTGTGGTATTTTTTCGGGTGTGGGTAGTTGGGTTTATAAACAAGAGTGATATTGGGTGAGGGATTTAAAAAAATTGTGCGCTTGGAGCTAGCAAAGGATATGGTGGTTTTTTAAAATATGGTATGGCTGTATCTGGTTTGGTAAGGTAGCCTAAGAAGTTTTTTGAGTTGGTTGGATGGGGAGTTGGCTCTGATGAATGTATTGAATATCTTTAATGATCTTAAGCGCGATTACAATGAGTTCATTCGCAGCTTTAGCTATATTAAGGATCAACGCATTAAAGACAAGCTTGAAGATGTGCTACAAAGCGACTCTTTGTGGCCTAAGGCTTTGATTCAATTCAATCCAACCTTTAAACAAGGTAAAAGTGTCGAGCAATTAAAACAAGATGGCCTGCCAATACACGAGGGCCTCAAGAACTTCTTTGAAGGCAGTTTCTACCAGCACCAGACTGAGGCTATTACTTTAGGCTGCCAGGGTAGAGAATTTATCGTCACCTCAGGTACGGGCTCAGGTAAGTCACGTACCTTCATGGCTACGATCTTTAATTATTTGCTCAATCACCAAGCTCAATGTAAAGACAAGACCATTGCCATTATTGTTTACCCTATGAATGCGCTCATTAACTCGCAATACCAAGAGTTAGAAAAGTACGCGCAGACCTATCAGGCTAAAACTGGCACTCCTTGTCCCATTACTTTTGGTAAATATACAGGCCAAGAGGGCGTCTCTGTGCGTACGGGCATTATGGACACCCCTTGCCATATCTTGCTTACCAACTATGTCATGCTCGAGCTCTTAATGACGCGTCAGGCAGAGCAAGGCTTACGCGAGTGCTTTTTAGAGAATTTACGCTTCTTAGTTTTCGATGAGCTCCATACCTATCGTGGCATGCAAGGTGCCGATGTGGCTTTCTTGGTGCGTCGCATCAAGGCTCTCTCTGAGAGCAGAAGCATAGACGGGCGCAAGGTCTTATGCTTTGGCACCTCAGCTACCATGGTCGCAGATGAATCTATGAGCTCAGAGCAGCGCTTAGAGCAAGTAGCCAAGGTCGCCTCTTGTATTTTTGGCAGCACTTTTGGGCCTGAGCAAATTATTGAAGAAACCTTAGTTAAGAGTATTGATAAAGCAGCTCCTGATAGCTCTCAATTACGCGCGGTGCTCGATGGGGATAGTGCTTTAGAGGAGCGCTCTAAGCAAGATTTATTAACTGACATGCAGGAAGCTGAGGACCAATGGGCACAAATTTGTGCCTATCCAACAGCTATTTGGCTAGAGCAGCATATTGCCCTGAAGTACGATACTGAGCTCAATAAATACACCCGTGGTCGCCCTAAATCCCTAGAGGATATTGCCACAGAGCTCACTGTAGCTGCCTATGGCACTAAAGAGGATCAAGCATGCTTGGATAAGTGCCTCTTACATATCCGTGCTTTGCTCTCTTGGTGCAATATTGTCAATCAATCTTTAAGTGCCTTAGATGAAAAGCAAGCTAAGGGCAAGATGCGTCACTTATTGGTTTTACCATATAAGATTCACCAATTCATTCGTCAAACAGGCACTATGTATGCGACCTTGGGTAATGTAGCCCAGCGTGATTTGACCATTGAAGATAAGCTCTATTTTGATATAGAGTCATGCCCTGTAGAGCATCAGAGCCTGTATGAGCATTGTGAAGACAAGATCATGTACTACCCTCTGCTCTTTAGCCGTGCCTCGGGCCATGAGTTCTATTGCGTGACCTTAGTTCAAGATCGTAATGGCTGCGATAAGATCCTAGCTCGCGATCCAACCTTGGCTTTAACTAGAAATATTGAACCTCAAGAGCAAAAGGCCATTGATAAAAATAACTATGGTGATGGCTATATTGTGGTGCCACATGAGGGCCAACAAATAGCTGACTTATTAGTCAAGATTGATGATTATGAGTGGCCTAAGTCTTGGGTTAACCCTAAAAGAGGTGTCTTTAGTGCCGAGGGTTTAAATAAAGTTCCAAGGCGCATTTACTTTAGACCTGATGGTAAGTATTTCTTTGATATAAAGAAAGACATGAACCTTGAGGGCTTTATCGAGGGTGTCTTTATTCGTGCCCCTTTGCGTTTTGACCCGAGCGCGAAAATCTTCTTTGAGCGTGCTTCTAAAAACGACTATTCTGCCTTAGCTAAAATTGGCGGTGAGGGCCGTTCTACAGCCACTACAGTCTTAAGCTATGAGAACATTACCCTTATGGCCAAGCAAGGCGTTCCTCAAAGCGATCGTAAGTTGCTAACCTTTGTAGATGCCCGTCAAGATGCCTCTTTGCAAGCAGGCCACTTTAATGACTTCATTCGCTATGGCCGCATGCGCGCTGCGATTTTGCGTGCCTTGGAGAGCCAAGAGCAGATTAGCCACAGTGAGATTGCAGTCAAGATTAAGGATGCTTTGAATTTACAACCTGAGGAGTATGCGCGTTCGGTATCTACAGGTGAGAACCAAGATGAATCTAGCTATTTTGTAAGCACCAAGACTACAAATACTTTGCTTGAGTATTTGACCTATTTGGTAGACAAGGATCTCTCCCATAACTGGTCTTTGAATATGCCTAATTTGGAGGACTGCTCTTTAATGACAGTCCAATATGATGAATTAGACGCTTTTGTTGACCAGCAGATGGGGGTTGCTTTTTGGCGACAATTTGGGGGCAATAGGAACTTAGTTTATGAGGTGATTACTCAGGTCTTAACTTTCTGTAGATACAAAAATGCCATTACTTCCTCTAAGAGCGAGTGTAAAGATGCTGCCTATTCGTTATCTATGGAGGTGAGGGCTAATCTTAAAGCACCTTGGACTATTGATGCTGACCAATATTTAGAGCCAAGCTGTGCAGTGATTTTAGAGTCTAAAGCTAAGCACAAGAAGCGTAATGCTTATCATGATCTCGTTAGCATCACGAATAAGAGCAGTTTTGGTCGTACCTTAATTCAGCTCTTTAATACTGAGCCTGCTTTAGAGAGCTTAGAGCTCAATCAAGCTGAGAACTTCCAAGCTTTTATGCAAAGAATGTTCGGGAGTTTGTATCCTTATATTAAGGCTCAGGAAATTAAGAATAAGTCTGGTGAGATCATTGGCAAATATTATTTGCTCCGCAGTGATCGCTTGCTCTTATGTAAGGCGCACCCAGATAAAAACGGTGCCCATAGTGGACGTTTGATGGTGGGCAAGCATTTGCTTAATGATTCTGATGTGCTAGAGACTCAGGGCAATTTGTTCTACCAGCATTTTTATGAGAATTTCTTAAATCTCCCTAAAGACGTAGTCCTAGAGGCTAAAGAGCATACTGGTCAAATTAGCAAGGAAGAGCGTATAGTGCGTGAGGCAGATTTTGCCAATGGCAAATTCCCTGTCTTGTATTGCTCTCCTACTATGGAATTAGGTGTCGATATTAAAGACCTCTCCATTGTAGGCATGCGCAATGTGCCGCCAACTCCAGCTAACTATACCCAAAGAGCAGGTCGTGCTGGCCGTAGCGGTCAGGCTGCCTTGGTCTATACCTTCTGCCGTCCTAAGAACCCACATGAGGCTTTCTACCTTAAGCACCCTATTAAGATGGTCAATGGTGAGGTCCAAGCCCCACGTATTGAACTTATCAATGAGGACTTGTTAGTAGCTCACTTACACTCACTGATTTTTGCCATCAAGCCTATTGAGAAATTAGGCTCTAAGATGGAAGAAATTGTTGAGTGCTACAGCCAAGAAGATAACTGCCCTTTAAATGAAGAAACCTTACGCGATCTTGAACTGTCGGATGCTGATAGAGCAGAGATTAAAGCTCGCTTTAAGGACATGCTCTCAGATGAGCAGATTGTAAGTGGCTTGAGTGCAGTGCAATCAGGTCCGCTACAAGATATCGATACTTGGATTGAGAATAAGCTCAATAGCTACCAGCATGATTTTAATGCTGCTTTTGACAGATTTCGTAAGTTGCTAGCTCAAGCCAAGAAGGAGATTCAAGATAATAATATTGATCCGAATAAGAAAATAAGCGAACAGCAAAGCAAAGAAATGCTGTTCCGCCTCAATCGAGCTAAGTATCAGCGTGACCTTTTAACTGGTGATAATAATAAAAGCAATCAAGAAAGTGAGTTCTATCCGTTCCGCTATTTAGCATCTGAGGGCTTTTTACCTGGCTATAACTTTGTGAAGCTGCCGATTTGCGCCACCTTGCAATATAGCTCCGAGCAAAAAACAGAGACCCTAAGCCGTCCGCGCTCTATTGCTTTGCGTGAGTTTAGCCCTTTTAATACTATCTACTGTAATGGCAGTAAGTTCACCGTTAAACGCATGTACTTTCAGGCCAATCAAGGTAGTGTCCATTTTGGCTATCACTCCAGCACAGGAGAGCTCATCAAGCTTACTAATAGAGACTCCACTGCTAGGCAGGTGGCTTTGACCGATAGCCTCAATGGCGAAAAGATCATCCAAGAGTCTATTGGTGTTTGTATGCAGCTCCAAGATGTGGTAGCTGAGGAAAATGGCGATATTACCTGTCACGAAGAAGAGCGTAAGGGTAATGTCTATAACGTTGATACTTTCTGGTCGACTGATAAGCCAGCGGAGATTCGCAAGTATATCTACCACGACCAGCAGCAATTATTGGACTTAAACTATATCCCAGCTTGTCGCATTACCTATGTTTTATCTACAGGCTCGACAGCAGATACAGGCGGTACTTTCCGTATCGATAAGGTCACAGGTAGGTTTATCACCAAAACTGAGGCTGAGGAGTTTAATAAAAATAAAGATAAGCTCACTCCTGAGGAGCAAAGCAGGAAGGATAATATTGCTAAGGTGAAGCTCTATACCGAAGAGGTGGCTAATGCTTTGTATATTAAAGCTCATAGTGCTTTGCAGCTTGATTTGCCAAATAAGGTGCGCACCTTTGCTTATGCCTTTAAGCAGGCTGTTGAAGAGGTCTTACAGGTAGAGCGCTCAGAAATTGGCCTTGAGCTAGTAGGTAGTAAAGACAATCCTAGTATCTTTATCTTTGAGCGGGCTGAGAGCTCTTTAGGTATCTTGCGCAAAATCGTAGAAGGCCAAGATAGCTCTGCTCTAAAGCGCATTATTTTTCATGCGCGTGCCATTTGCTATGGCTCTGAGGAACCTAATCTTAGTGCCGAGCAAATTGAAGCTCTCTTGCCTGCTGACTATAGTAATTTGCTCAATTACTATAATCAGCCTTATCACCATGAAATTGATATTCGTGATATTTATGAGGCTTTACGCGTGCTCGCTCAAGAGGGTAATAAGCTCTCTAACAAGTCCGTCTTTGAAAAGCGTAAGCAAGCGCTAAGTAATGGTATACCCGAGCAAGATTTAGCTGACGATCCTAAAATCTTGAGCACTGAGCAGCTCCAAGAGCAAGGAAAAGAGAACTTCATGGCGCAATATCAGCGTCAGTACCAAGAGCTGCTTGCCAATAGCGATAGTAATAGCTCGACGGAAAAAGCCTTCTTAAATTACTTGTATGAGCATAAGTTGCGTCTACCTGATGAGGCTCAGCCGCGTATGATTGCTTATAAGCGTAATCAAGAAATCTGGGTACAACCTGACTTTGCCTATTACAATGAGCAAGGTGCTAAATACTTGGTAGTATTTTGTGATGGCTCTCCTCATGATAGAGAGGACATCAAGGCCGATGATAAGCTCAAGCGCACGGCCTTAGAAAATAACGGCATCATTGTTCTCTCTTGGCATTATTCCCAAGAGCTCAAGAGCTTTATTGAGACCTATAATGATGTCTTTACCCCAGTTTTAGGCAAATAACATAGAGCTAAACCCCAAGATCTCTAATTAGGACAGAGCTTTATGAGCCTTAAGATACCTTAGATTGAGGCTTTGCCTTACAGGAGGGTAGCTCTTAGAGCCTAAGCTCAAGGTGCAAGTTCCCATTAGCTGCCCAAGGCCTGTGTGGCTTATACCGTCCCTTGGGAAAGTGCCATCAAGTGCCTTGCTCCAAGGACTAGACCTTATCTTAGAGTAAGGCTCTAGTGTCTTTTTGGGGGCGGGCGCGCTTTACTTCAAGGGGCGGGTTGCAGGTTGTATGGTTCTTTTTATATTGGTGCTGCTCTTGGTTGTCCTCGACTCTGAGAGGTCTAAGGAATTATGGGCAAGCAGGTTTTGATTGGTTTGGGCTGATAAGCTTGAATTTTTGGAGCACAGGAGATTAAACATGGCTACGGATAAGCACGCACAGGGTGCTCCCCAGCTGGATTTTGCGACAGGCACTTTAGTGAAGTTTAGAGAGCGCCCATGGGTGGTGCTCCAGCATCCAGATCCTTTGATGATGATGCTCAAGCCTTTAGGCGGCACTGATGCTGAGATTGTTGGCTTATACTTGCCTTTATATGCCTCTATCTCTAATGCCAGTCCCAAGGAGATTAGACGCAGTGCGCTACACAATTTATCCATTGTCTCGTATAGCTTTAATCCTCCTCAGGCAGTAGATTTAAATTCCAACTTCAATACGGTCAATATTTTCTACAATGCCTGTCGTCTGTCTTTTAGAGATGTAGTAGGTCCATTCCAATCTTTAGGTCGTCTGTCCTTTGAGCCGCGTCCTTATCAAATGGTGCCTTTAATCTTAGCCTTGCGCCAAGCCAAGGTACGTTTGATGATTGCCGATGACGTGGGTATTGGTAAGACCTTAGAGTCCTTGCTCATTGCCAAAGAGCTTTTAGATCGCAAGGAGATCAAGCGCTTTGCGGTTATTTGTCTGCCGCACTTATGCGAGCAATGGCAAAACGAAATCAAAGATAAATTTGGCTTAGATGCGCAAATTATCCGCAACTCGACTATTAGCCGCATTGAAAAGACCTTACGTGCTGATCAAAACGTCTTTAGAGATGTGCCTTTCCAAGTCATTTCCATTGACTATATCAAGCAAGAAAATCGCCGTCAGATCTTCATTGATCACTGCCCTGACTTTGTCATTGTCGATGAGGCCCATACTTGTGCCTGTCCTGTTAGTGTGGGCAATAAAGGCAAACAGCAGCGCCATCAGCTCTTGCATGAGTTATCTAACAAGCCAGGTCAGCAATTAGTCTTATTAACTGCTACCCCTCACAGTGGCCATAATGAGGAGTTCCAAAGCTTAATTGCGCTCTTAGATCCTAAATTTGCCTCCTATTCTTTAGATACAGCCAAAGAGCGTGAAGAGCTTTCCCATTATTTTGTACAGCGCCGTCGTGCCGATATTCAGGCTTATTTAAATGAAGATGAGGTGGTATTCCCGCAGCGCGCTTCCTTTAAGGTATTTGCCAAGGGCAAGGGTAAAAAGCAAGGCGAGCAGCTGGAGCCTGAGAACTTTGTCCACGATGAGAGCTACCAGAATTTACTGGGCGCTATTATCAATTATGTGCAAGAGGGTGTTAGTCGCGTCCAAGGTGAGGATAAGCGCAAGCAGCGCTATACCTATTGGGACTTATTGGCCTTAATGCGCGGTGTGATGTCCTCCCCAGCAGCTGGCATTAGCATGTTAGAAAATAAGCTGGCTAAGAAAAAGGGCGATGACTTAGAGGAAGTAGAGCGCATTGATGAAAAACAGTCGCGCTTTAGCTTCAATAGCTATTTAAAGGATTTACTCAATGGCGATGATGCGCTACCTGAATCTTATGTAGATGCTACGCGTAGCGAGATTGAGTCTTTAAATCAATTTAAGCTCTCGTTAGAGGAGATTACCGCTCAAGATAAGGACAATAAGGTCAAGCGCGCTTGGCAATTTGTTCAAATGGCCTTGAGCTTAGGTAAAAGCCCTATAGTTTTTTGCCAATATATTCAAACTGCCAAATATGTGGGCGCTTATATTGCCAAGCACTTAAAAGAGGATAAGAAGCTCAAGTCTGTAGCCGTTGAGACCATTACCTCGCACTTATCTGATGAAGAGCGCAAGGTCAAACTTGATGCCTTGGTCAATGCTCCTAAGCATGTTTTAGTGTGTACTGACTGCTTATCTGAGGGTGTCAACTTACAAAACGATTTTGACACCGTCATTCACTATGACTTGCCGTGGAACCCAAATCGCTTAGAGCAGCGTAATGGCCGTATTGACCGCTTTGGTCAGCTCTCTCCTGAGATTACTATTGTGACCTTGCACTCAGATAGCAATCCTGTCGATGACATTGTGCTCAAGGTGCTCTATCGCAAGCAAAAAGAGATCAAAAAGAAGCTGGGTGTTTATTTGCCTATTGCCGATAATGACGAGAACTTGATGGAAAGCATTATGGAGCGCGTGATGGACTATAATTTCACGCAACATGGTGCCCGCCAAGGTGGCTTATTTGATAATTTACCTGATACCCTCTATGACGAGAGCAATTTATTGTATAGCTTAGAGCGCATGGAGGAGTTTGAAAAGCAATCGCGTACTTACTTTGCGCATAATAATAAGCGCACCGATCCACGCCACTTAATTACCGCTTTAAATCAGGCTAAGAGCGTAATCGGTAGTGTGGAGGATACCAAGGATTTTGTCATTGGCGTGCTCAAGAATATCTTAAACTTCACCGTCACTGAAGATGCTCCTTTATGCTACTCCTTTAATCAAAGCCAAGTAGAGGGCTTAGAGAGCAAGGAATTAAGAGGCTATTTATTAGAACTGACGAGCTTAAGCGCGCCTAGCGGCAAGAAAAATAGCAAGAATAATCTCATTCGTATTTCCTTTGCCTCTCCAACCCCACGCGGCTATACCTATATTGGCAGAAACCATGGCATAGTCGAGTACTTAAGCCGTCGTGTGATTAACGATACCCTCAATGCCAAGGTGGTACAAAATGAAGCAGGCGAGCAATGTCTAAGCACCCAAGGCCGTGAGTTTATTTCCTGTCGTGCCTTAGTGGTGCAAACTAGCTTAGTTAAGACTCGCACTACAGTCTTAATGTTGCGTGTGCGTAATGTCATTAGTGATATTAAGAACCCAGAGCGCAAGTTGGTAGGTGAGGAAATGGTCTTTATGGGCTATGAGGGTGCTATTGAAGATCAGGAGCTACTCTTACCTGATGAGGCCCGTGACTTGGTCTTATCCTTAAACAAGGATAAGGACTTACAAGGAAACGAGATAAGCTTTGCGCCTGTCTTAAAGAGCTTGCAAGTAACTAGCTTTAATGGTGTAACCCAGTGGCTTCAAGATGAGGCTCAATTGCGCAAGTACACTGACGACATGGGGTTGCAGCGTGCCAAGCACTTGGTGCAATCTTTTGTCCAGTATCGCAACTTTGACAATTGCCCAGAGTACAAGGTCGTAGAGCCTGTCCTACCTATGGACGTCATTGCCGCCTACGTCTTCTTGCCTCTGCCGCGCCTGTAAGCTCGCCCCAGCCGCGCTGATGCTTGGCTTGCATCAGCGCCGCCACGCGTAGCCTTTTTATAATTAAGTGTTAAAGAGCGCCCGCCCCTGCAATGAGCTCTTACTAGCTTTTAGTTAAGCCATCTATTTGTTAAACAAGAGGTCTTGCATAAGTAGCGTGGCCTCAGCATGCAAGGTTTGTTGTTTATGGAACTTACTGCAATTCACGTCTATGGTCATGTGCTAAGCGATGAGGTGCTTCACTCTATTGTCAATGATGACAAGTTTGAGGGTAATACCGAGTACGACTTTAATAGCTCGAATTTAAACAGCGATATTGATTATTGCTGGACTTGCCTACGCCGTGATTATAGCTACTTTAGCGAGCATCAGGATTTAAGTGACACCTATGGCACCACCCGTGCTCGCAACTTAATCTCACGCCTCTTTGTTAACTTGGGCTATAGTCTCGTTAAGCAAACTACTATGAGCGAGGTCAATGAGGTCACTTATGATATTACCTATAAAGACAGCATGCTCAATGACTTCCCTGTCATTGTAGTAGGTTGTATTGCCAAAGATAATAGCCTTGCAGATAGCTCCAAGGTCAATAGCCTTGATTTTCGTGCCAAGGGCAATCACAAGCAGCGCTCGCCG
>Oklahoma_p2__coassemble_614_pt1 | contig 28247 bp, 18 predicted proteins | sample Oklahoma_p2__metabat2_high_PE_034 | metagenome-assembled genome bin Oklahoma_p2 | reverse complement strand
AAGAACTTCAAAGCGCTTGGCTTTTGCAGCTTCACGCTTTAGTGCGTGACAGCGGAAACGTATTTTAAGGATTTTTAACCACGCGTCAACACTTTTTTTAATTTTTTTTAAAGTTTTTTCATTTCTTTAAACAAAAACTCGATATATATAGGCTTTGCAAGACATCAAATTCTTAAAATTACTTTAATCATAATATGGTTTAAATACCATTTTTATGCCTTTTGCGTGCACCTTTATGGTGAAAACTACCATTAAGGCTTTTTTTGCCTCAGCTAAAAAAGCCCTGCTAAATTACTTAACTGGGCTTTAGTCTCTTTTGGGAAAAATTAACTTTGGGCACTAATACGTAAAGCCAAACCACTTCTTCTTTGTACTGAATTCCCCAAAGCAAAAGCTAAAGATGCTTTAGTACCTAACAAAGTCAGGCTCTTTTTAGCACGCGTAATACCTGTATAGACCAGCTCTTTGTTTAAAACACGATTTGGTTCTTTAGAGAGCATAATGCTGACATGGTCATACTCAGAGCCTTGGGACTTATGAATGGACATAGCAAAGCCTGAGTCATAATTAGTCAGCAACATCGGGCTGATAATATTAAACTCCATACGGCTCTGGCCATTTTCATCTACAATGCCATTAGGAATAACTACTCTAAGCTCGTGATTATTAGAGCTAGGCATCTTGAGCAAGGCACAAAAGCCTACATAGCCATTAACCAATTGGAGTTCGCTATCATTTTTGGTGATGATGACGATTTTGCCAGGGAAAAACTCACCTTTAAGGCAAGAATCAACTTTCTTTAAATAAGTGCTCTTTACTTCCTGCTCGATAAGCTTATTGATGTTTTGGTCACCAAACTCACCGCTATGGTTAGAACACAAGACACGATAGCGATCCATGAGCTTAAAGATTTCATTGAGCTCATTAGGATCGGAGCTAATAACAAAGTTGCGCTTCTCTAAATACTTAAGGAAAGCTGAGTAATTGGTAGTGCTATTACGAGCAATACAGCTTTTAGCAAATTGCAGACAAAAATGTTCTGAACTGCCAGAGCTTGTTCCTGACTGATACAAGTTAATATTAATAGCCTGACCTGCATCTTGCTCAAATTGAGCTAACACGTCCTCAGTTCTTTGCACAATGGCCTTATCTTCTACTACCTGCTCATCAAAGTTTTCGTTTTCACGCTGCGAGCGTTTGAAGCTAAGATAGCTGGCAATATCTTTATCTAAGCTTACATCAACATTGTCTGACTCATTGACATGCAAAGGAGCATTGACCAAAGCAGCCAAACTACCAATTTGGGGCACATCTTTAGAGCGATAACTAAATTGCAACAAGGTTACATTATCGGCAATCTTACCTTGCAAAATATGCTCTGCCTCATAGCCTGAGAGCTTAGCAATAAAGTTCAAGGTCTGGGGATTAACTCTTTCTTTGGCAGTGGAGTTTAAGCACGAGCACAAATCAGCTAAGACCGAGCCTGCTTCTACTGAAGCTAATTGGTCTTTATCTCCTAATAAGATTAACTGACAATTGTCAGGTAAAGCCGCAATGAGCTTGGCAAACAAAGCCAAGTCCAACATGGACACTTCATCGACCACCAAGACATCGCACATTAAAGGACGATGCTTATTAAAAATTGGGGTGGCATGATTAGGTACAGTCTTAATGAGCTTTTGCACTGTGACCGCATCGGTTGGAATATAGGAGCGAATTTCCTCACTACTTAAGCCAGTCAGTGCTGCCAGCTGATCAATAGTCTTAGTGGTACGCTCATCTTTTAACTGCTTGGCAATAGACTCTCCCATACGAGCTGCAGCCTTACCTGTTGGGGCACACATCTTGATATTGCGATTGTTACAGTCAAGACAAATCAACAGCAAAATGATCCGCAGCACAGTAGTAGTCTTACCTGTACCAGGGCCACCAGAGATAACCGAGAACTTACTGGTACTCGACATCAACGCGGCTACCTTTTGCCAGTTCACATCACTAAGCCCATCATCAAGCGGGAATAACACACCAATGAGCTTACGCAAGAGCTCGGTTTTTGCCTCATCAAAGTCAATTTTGACTACCTGATTAATGTAATTGGCCACCTCAATTTCATAATTGAAATAGCGTCTTAAATACAATCTCTTTAAGCTATAGACCAAAGGAGCATTATGCTCCTCAGGAGAGCCAATACATAAGGCACGACTTAAAATAGCCTCAAGGGAGCTAATGCTATCTGGCACATAGTTTTGAGCCACTATCAATAAGTTATTAATGGCATCACAATCTTGCTTGCGCTTGAACATCTCAGAGCGCAAGACATCCCACTGCTCCAAAGTATCGTAGATATCTTGTAAGGAATTGAGATTGATACAAATATCGCCCTCTTGCATATGGGAAAAGAGCGCTAAGAGCACCAAGTCAAAAACCTGCTGATCTTCATAATTAGCCATTGGGTAGTGGCGATGTAAGTACTCGATAAAAGCCACATCCATACGACTAATATTGGCAACCTCTCGGGCAGCTCCCAAGACATCCTTAGCACCTAAAGTAAAACCAAAGTTATCAGGCATTACATGCTGCATAGGCACAGGGCTAAAGTAGGAGACCTCTCCATAAATTTCACTGGCGCTATAGCAATGACAAGCTAAAGCAAGACGCACTTGCTCTTTGTGCTCGACAGATATAGAGTCAGTAACCTGATAGGCTAAAGCAGTCTTATCCTTAGCTTGAGGGCGCTTATTACTCCCCTCTTTTGGATTACTCTCTTGCTCTTGTGAAGCTGCACTTAAGTCTGGCTCTTGATTATAAGTACTGTTATCTTGGAGCTTAGCCTTAAAGTGAGCCAATAGCTCACTATAGGCTTTATCATTCTTGTCCTCCTCTTGTAAATTGAGATTTACCTCTTGAGGAGCATGGTCTAAATAGTAGTCATCACTAGGAACTTGCTCGTGCAAATATGCATCATCATGATGCAGAGCATAGTTTTCGTAATAATCCTCTTGTGCAGTATCAGCACTACCCTCATTTTCTTTAGTAAGCACAATGCCGCGCTTTGCTATCTCTACACTAGCCTGATTATCGGCCGTAGAGCTAAAGCTGCATTGCAACAGGCTTTGCTTGAAATACTCATCAAGATCTGCACTATCTGCCTGCTCATTAAAAAGCTCGCATGCAATCGGAAACTCATCGTCTTTAAACTGTGCCATGGTATTGTTCCTTGAACTTTCTAAGTAGCTTAGCTAAACAATTGATCTAACTCATAGACCACTTCAAAATCTATCTTAGTGCTAAATACACCAGGCGAGATACTATTGCGCAAGTAATTGGCTTTCATACCACGTAAGAACAGATAGAGTACTCCGCCTACATGTTGCTCATAGAACTGAGCTAATTGCTCCTTAGGTGCATCAAAAGGCATAGCAAAACGACGCAATAAATGACGATACAATGCCAAGGTATAAATCATAAATTGCAAATCGTAGCGATGAGAGTAAATGGCCTTGAGCAATTGTGGATACTCATAGGAATTATCGCTAGTACCTAAGAAGTTAGACTTATAGTCAATTACGTAATACTTAAGATTATGTCCATCTTGCTGAGCGCGCAGCTTAGCTAAGTGCTCAAAGCTTGCATTGGTAAAGAGCTCCAAGTCATACTTACTTAAATTAGTTCTGGCTGTGAGCTTATGGCAGCGGCTGTTATTGAGCAAAGTGCTTAGCTTATGACATACCTTAGGTGCTAGAGCATGCTGTAAGTCAGGACGCTCTCTTAACTGCAAGCTGGTATTTAAATCAAAGCTACAAGCTAAGTCGATAGAGCCTGTGATATAGCCTTGGACATCAGAGCCATTTAAAGACAATACTCCTACTGCATCTTGTAAGTGTTTAGGCAAGAGCTTCTTGGCTACCTTGCGACAAATTTCATCTAAGTCAGTAAGCTTAAAGTGCTTGCTGGACATCAAAAAGCGCATTTCACGCTCATAAGAGCCTGCTAGTAAATCAGCTAAAGCCAAGCAGTGATACTTACCTTGAACAATAGGCGCCTCAAGCACATCGTTAAACCATTGAGCCAAACGATTTTGGCGCTCTAAGCGATCTTTACCTGCACTCTTTACAAGGCCACTATAGCGGGAATTATCTATCACCTTAGCCATGACTTGTTGATTTAAGTAAGGCAAATAGCCCTCACGCTTATGCTTTTCAAAGTCAATATGCTCTAACACTGCGTGCATAAAAGTACCTGCGGTAGCACCAGTTTTAAAGCTATAGCACAAAGGGAAATCAGTTTGCTCTCTCATCTGTTGCCAAGCTTTTTGCACCTGATAAGACCATGAGAACTCTAGCGATACTGCGTCTTGTTCTATCTTATCGCTCTTAGCTCCATCCTCCTTGCCTAAGGAGGTAGTCGAGGTGATATCAGAGTCATCACAGCTATCTTTTTCTACCACAGCAAAGTCAGCGTCCTCAAACTTATTGGAGCCTTTCTTGTTTTCTATTAAGCTTGAGAACGAGACAATATTGAAGCTTGTATCAATAGCGCCTTTATATAAGAAAGACTGTGCAATATTAGGAGTCTTCATGCTCTTAGGCATACTTGAGACCTGCAGGGCATTGCGCTTAAACTCACCTAATTCCTCATCTGAACATGTATATGGCAAAGGTTCATACTCAATGGCATTAGCCTGTCTATTGATAAGCTCACTCTCTTCAATTAACTTCAGACCATCTAAGAGTGTAAACTCCTCAGGACGCTGCAACACGGACTCAATAAATAAGGAGGCATTTACATCTCTACTATTGCTAGAACCTATAAGCTCATTGTTCTCACTACATACATTCTTGAGCTCATGATTACCCTGCATACTTGGGAAAGAAGAGATCTTGTAGTTAGAAGCAAGCTTAGACTGGCCTACAAAGAAGAAATTTGCATAACGGGCACGGGTAATAGCCACATACAGAACGCGGGTATCTTCCTTCCCATCTTCATCCTTTTGAATATCACTAGCTTTAAGCTTAAAGTCGTGCTTAATATTCTTGCCTGTGTCTTGATGATTAGCATCTACTACAGGCATAGCCTTAGTGATATTTAACATACGACCTGGCTCAAAATCCATCACCACATGGGAATATGGTTCATCGGCTACATAGTAGCGTACCGAGTCATTAGATAAATTTTGCTCTTTGACAAAGTTCCATAAGAAAGGAGAGAGCACTACTGGGAACTCCAAGCCCTTAGACTTATGGATAGTTAAGATCTTGACCTGGTCTTGTTCAGACTCTAAACGCTTCTTGGTCTCATCTACATACTCATTCTCACCTATCTGAGTAAGCACAGTGGTAAACCAATGCAATTGCGCCTGCATGCCGACCTTTTTGTTATGGACGCCTTGGATAATCTCACTAATATGGCAATAGTTGGTATAAGCGCGCTCACCATCTTTAAGCTCTAATAAGCGGGCAGCCATATTGTGTCTATCATCACTGGCCCATTGTAAAAAGGCAGGCATAAAGCCGCTGCTCCCCCAAGTCTTGGCGCAGTTATTTAAGATCTTGACCTCTTTTTCAAAGCTTTCATCGCCCGTAAATTCATTAAATTCCTCAGTGCTCAAAGAGAGCATGCTACAAGCGAGCAGACGATTTACCTTAGAGCGATTGGTAGTATCGCACATGGCCTCCATGAGATACCTAAGCTCCAAAGCTTCCTTGGTTGGATTGCCTTCACTGTCGGTTAAGACCGAAGAAGTATCTGAGAAGTACACGCTTGGAATTTGTAAATTCCACAGCTCTTGTTGCATGATGTCATTTTGCGCAGCACTACGTACCAAGATGGCAATATCACCTGATTTGACATGGTGGCGCTGACCGTCTTTGATGATATAGCCTTGCTCTAAGATCTTTTTAACTAATAAAGCAGCACTTTTAGCAAAGGCATTACGCATTGGGCCCACGCCACTATAGTCATTACCAACATCTACAATATAGGTATTGGCATAGCCCTTAAATTTAAGCTTATTTACGCCCGCACCATCAGCAGCGATGCTGTTTTGATTATCAGTATTTGGAACTTCGCTCTCTGAGGATGTGCTCTTAGAGTCAATTACATAGTTATCCACGCCCTCTAACACAAAGTCGCGCTCTAATGGTTCTCCTTGCTCTTGGCCATTGAGTTTCTTTAAGAGCTGTTTCCCTTTACCTGAATAAACTGGATTAAAGCGAATATTAGCCTCATTAAAAGGATTGATATTAGCTTCATTAAGACTACTATCAAATAAGGCATTAGTAGCCTCTACCACATCAGGGGAGGAACGATAGTTAGTATCTAAAGTATATAGGCCTTGGCTATTGGTAAGACGCTTAATGCAATCACGAGCTTTTAAGTAGGAATTAATATCAGAACCACGGAAAGCATAAATGGACTGCTTAGGGTCACCAATTAAATAGCAATAAGCCTTTTGCTCTAAAGCCTCGGCATTTAAGTAAATCTTAGTAAAGATATTAAATTGAACAGGGTCAGTATCTTGGAACTCATCGATCATAGCCAAAGGATAACGAGCTCTAATGGCCCAAGCTAAGTTATCACCTAACTTATCGCGCTCATTTAAAGCATAATCAAGACGATGGAGCACATCATCCGTGCTCATGACATGGAGTTCCTTGCACTTAAGCTCAGTCTCTTGAATCATTAAGATGGCTACTAAGACCGACAAGATAGTATTGCACTTGCTAAGCATAGTACCCAAAGGTCCTGCGCTCTCTTGGACCTGAGTAAAGAAGGCACCTAATAAACCTGTAAGCTCCTCACAAGTAGCCACATAGCCTGCATTTTTCAAAGAGGCCTTAAATAAGATCTTTTCGGCAGTAAAGTTAGCACTATCGAGCTTTTGATAGGCTGCGACAAGCTTATACAGCTGTTTGCCATACTCAAGAGAGCTAGTATCCACCCCCATCTCTTGCAGAGCCTTGAGCTCCTTAATCGTGCGCAAGAAGGTATACAAATAGCTCAAGTGAGCCTTAGCACCAGCCAAAATCTTAGCGGCGCTCTTGCCCCCAGTAAACTTAGGTCCTGCCTCGCCTGTGTTCTCATCATAGTATTGAGCTAATACTTGCTCATCTAAGTTCTTATAGAGATCTAAAGAGAGCATGGCTAAGAGCTCACCATAGCGAACCTTAGCCTCACCTAAGTCCTTAATATAAGCATGCAACTGAGGCTCTAAAGCTTGGCTCTTATCTATGCCACAGCCATTGGTCTTTAGATAATCATCAAATTCATAGAGCTCATAACCATAAAAGCCCTTACTTGCAGATGAGAGTCTGACTGACTGGAGCTTTCTAATCATCTCAGTTAAGCACTCAGGATTACCAGAGCCTAGGCTATCTAATAAGAGCTGGGAGCTATTGCTTTGATAGAACAGACGACGCCATACCTGATACCAAGCCTCATGGTTAACATCTGAGAGATCAGTTTTGAGCTCAGTATTAAAAGCCTCACCAGACTCTAAAGCATAGATCTGAGTTAAGGTGCTATTACAAAACGAGTGAATAGTACTAATGGCAGCTTGGTTAATCTTGCGTTCGGCACGTACCAAGATTAAAGCAGCCTGACGCAACGGCACAATATTACGATCTAAGAGCTCTTTGATAATGGCAACAAAGATTTCGTCCTTCACGCCAATTTGTTCTAAAGCTGCATCTACATTAATCTCCAAGAGTAAGTCTTGGAGCTCTTGCTCACTATAGCTATTAGACAAAGCTTCATTATCTTGTTTGCTTTTGACCTTAATTAAGTGCTTGCGCTTGATCGCAGCTAGGTCATTTACTAATAAGGAGCCCTCTAAATCATCCCCACTATTGATGAAAAAGAGTACGAAATTAATGAACTCCTCAATGCAATGACGGGCAGCGCGAATACGCTCATAGACACGCTGTCTTAAGTCTGAGGTAGCAGCATTGGTAAAGGTCACAATCAAAAGCTCATCAATTTCTAAAGGACGCTCTAAGCTATATTCCTTTTTGCCCACGCCCAATAAGGCCCGCAATACCAAATTGGTAATTGTGTAAGTCTTACCTGTACCAGCACTAGCTTCAATTAACGAAGGTTGACCCATCTTAAAGGTCATAACATCTAAGGTTTTAGAGCCCTTGCTCTTAGTATTCTTTTGCATCGCACATGCCTATCTTATCTACTAGGTTGAAGCACACTTACTCACTAACATCCTCATTTAAATGAGGAGCTAAGAGCTGGGCGTAAAAATCAATAAAGCTACTACTTATAGAACTTAAGCGCTCGTTATCGACAATAGTATCTAAGCTGCCAAATAAAAACTCACTTTCGGCATCATAACCAAAGCTACTGTCCTTAGAGTCCCTGACTACCAATTGACCTTGCTCATTAAAGCCGAGCTTGGCAATAGCATCTTTCATAATTGGTACAGGGGCACTCTTAGATAACAAGAAGCAAATTAACAAGGCATAAATAATGAGGTTAATTTCCTCCTTATCAAAAGCACTCAAGGAGATAAGCTTAGCGTCCTCCTCTCCTTCTTTAGCCTCTAAAGCAGAGCTTCTATATAACAGGTGAATATCCTTTAAGCCCCCGTTATATAAATACTGACCAATAGCCTCTTCTAAGAGAGCAAAGACAAAGCCAGAGTTTGCAAAGTGCGCATCACTCAAATTAAGGGGCTCACCATCACGGCCATAAATCGCCTTATTAGCTTTAGAACGGCTGCTTAAACTTCCTACAAAGGAGGAGAACACATTGAGCAGTAATGGCTTAGTGTGTACATTGGCTTGTAAGGTAATTTCAAAGCTGTAGTTATCCTCACTTTGGCCTAATACCTTGTGATAGTTATCTTTAGCCAAGGATAGAATATCCACCTTAGAGTAAGCTTCAAAACAAGACTTGGGAATAAAGACTTCAAAAACCTGAGAGTCACAAGGCAACAGCCCTACTTGAGCATAACTGCTTAAATTAAATTCATTGCTTAATCTTGTAGTAAAGCTCTCGGTCTTGCGCTTAATCTTGGAGAGTAAGTTAGTTTTGAAAATGCCATAAGGCAATTTGCCTAAGAGCGACAAACGTTCTAAATAAGCATCGCGTTCTTGCGGCTCTAAAGAGAGCAAGGCATTAACATGGCTATTGGCATCAAAACTTGGCAGCACAAAGACCTCATCTTCTTGCAAGCTGCCCTTATCTACCAAGTCCAAATCAATCTTGAGTTTATTGCGTAAAAAAGCTCTACTTGGCTTTTTAATAAAGCCAAGCAAGGCTGATAAAGAGAGCACTTGATGACTTAAAGCTTGCATATCGCAATTAAAGACACCTTCTGCTAAGACATGGGCAGGACGCTTAACCGAGCTATCTAAGAGCACATAACTCTTATTAAAGCTTGGCAGGCGCGGCATGCACAGCTCCTGTTCTTGAGCTGTAGGCACTAAGTAATTATTGATGTTATAGCTGTTTAAGTGCTCTTTGCGTACTAAGCGCTCGTAGACCAATTGCTGTCTTTGGCTATCAGTATCATTTTCATGCCCTTGCAAGGCGCAGCTATCGCACAGATAGTACAAGAGCTCATCTAACAAGACAGATGGATTGAGCGCCGTCTTATCAATTGGGCTTTGGCCAATAAAAGATAAATACAAGGAACTACGAGCCGATAAAATCGCCTCTAAGAACAAATATCTATCATCAATGGCACGCGAACGATCGCCTCGCTCAAACAAATCTCGGCAGCTCATTAAATTAAAGCCAGGTGAGCGCTCCTCACGAGGGAAGTCACTATCATTAAGACCCAAGATAAAGACATGCTCAAAAGGCACGGCACGCATTGGTACCAAGGAGCAGAAATTGACCTTATCTTTTAAGAAAGGTTGGTACTTACGCTCGGCAGTTAAAGCCTGGCGCAAAGTAGCTGCAAAGACAGGTAAGTTAATGCTTGGCTGGTGATCTAAGTGCGCAAAGACAGTCTTGAGATTTTCAATACCTACATGGACGGCATCTAAGGCCTGCTCGGTTTCAAAGGAGTCATCGAAAAAGCGCATGGTTAGCTTTTGACTCAGGCGCTCAGCCCAATCATGAGGACGCAAGGAGAGCTCAGGGGTGAACTCTAAGCGCAAATCACGCAAGGCACTTAAGAAGTCATAGAACTTGCCTAAAATTAAAGCATCAAAGCCCTCAATTTCGCTAAAGCATGGCATGAGAGCATGCTCACCTAACATAGAGCCTAAGATCATGCGATCCATGCCCTGCTCAAAAGTGCCAGGAATATTAATCTGGGCGACCTCAGAGACATCTTCATCATCTAAGCCCCAGTAAATATTGTTCTCTTTAAGCCATGTGGCGATGACTTCAACCTCATCCTTATTGAGCTTAAAGCGTGAGGCAATAGCTTCTTCAGATAAGAGTTCAATGACTAAAGCAGAGGTAATACGCGCACTGCCAATCTCTAAAAGCTTTAATAAAGCCTGACAGACAGGGTTGGCCTCTGACTCAGTACGATCTGCAATGACATAAGGGATATAGTTGGCATTATCTTCCTTATAGCCACCAAAGACAGCAGCAATATGCGGGGCATACTCATTAATAGTAGGCACCATGACCACAATATCACGTGGAAAAATACGTTTCTGCCCTGCATGCTGGGCACAATTAAAACGCTCTAAGAGGGCATCGTGCAGAATTTCAATTTCACGGCGCTTGGTATGACAAGAGTGCACTGAGAAAGATTTATCCTCAGGATGAATGACATAGCGAGTCTTATGCTGATTTAAATTGAGCAATTGGCGTTGCAAGAAAGTCAGTAAATTACCACCTGTAATTTGCTCTACTCCCTGACCTTGGATAGATAAAAACTCACTTGCAAATGGTTTATCACACTCAGGTTCAACAAAGCAGGAGATATTTTCAGGCACTAGGTCACGATCAAAGAACATGTATAAATTGTCACGTCCTTGTTGACCATAAGAGAGCAAGAGCGGGTGTCCATCAATACGCTCACCTGCATCATCAAACTCATTGATAGAGAGATTTTGAGCAGGCACAGTTAAGATCTTTTTACGCTTTAAATTAGTAGTCTTTTCATGAATACTCTTGGTGGAGGCCTGAATTAATTTTACATAGTCATCAAAGTCTTGACGATGACGCGGAGCAATATCAGCCCAGTACTCAGAGCATGGGTTTAAGAGCATCACATTGACACTACAATGCAAAGACAGCGCATCTAAAAACTCAACTACAATACGTGGTAGAGCACTGACACCAAAGACAAAAACACGCTCATAGAGCTTAGGTAAATTCTTATCGTTGCGCAGCTTGTAAATTAAGCTATTCATCACCTGGGAGCGGTCTAAATGGCGCAAAATCCATAAGAACTGCTCCGAGCCAAAGTCATTTAAGGAGGCATCATCACTAGAGATGAAATTGAGGTTATAGCGCAGCAAGCACCAAAGTTTCATCTGCCAGACATTGTTTTTAAACAAGTCTTTAATGAGCTTAACGCGCTCAGAGCTCACATGCTCTCCTATCACACTTGACTCAAGCTGCTGCTTGCTAACATCTAAATTCTCAACCTCAGAATTTGACTCCTTAGCAGGCTTACGCGATGACTTAAAGCCACTTTTGTGGCGGACAAATTCCTTGCACTCACGCTCAATAAACTTATTGATAGGATTGAGCTCATCTTCTGGATTATGCTCGTAATCGTCAAAATCTTTTAAGGTGAACTTATTCCATTTCAAAATCCATTGAGGACGATACATCTGATATTGGTCAAGAGTATCAGCAATCTTGGCTGACAGCTCATAGGCCTTATCTCCATAAGTATCATCTGCTAAATAGAGTTCTAAGCGCTCATAAAGATTAAGGCGCTTGGTGCTATCAAGGCTTTGTTGCGACCAGCTTTTAATTTGCGAGAAGATATTCCAAGTAATATGCTCACGATCAAAGAGATCTTGCTCTGGAGCTTCTGGATGGAGCTTGCGATGGGTATTGAAAATCAGCTGCCAGATTTGCGGATAATCAACTAAAGCTGCAATATTATTGCTGCTGGCAATACGCTGCGAGAGGAAATTGCTCATACCTGTATTCATCACGACTACAGTCTCATGAGCAAAAGGATTTGGCAGCGGATACTCAGACATCACCAAAGCGCAAATGTCACCTAAGGTCTCCATATTATTCGACATATAGAGGGAAAGACCTGTCACTACTTGATTGTTATTGTCCACATCTGCTCCTTGCTTAAGCAACTATCTATCTTGGCACTGTTTCTAACTAAAGTATACCTAGACAACACTCTAAAAAAAAGCCGCCTTATATCACAAAAAGAAAAATAAACTATAAAAACACAACAACATTTAACTTATTTTTGTTGTATTATTATCACAACAATTTTAGATTATTGCTATCTAATCTAATTCCAATATGTCTAAAGCATCAAAAAACTCAAACTAGATAAGTTATAGGAAGCAAGAGCTCCCTCTTATATTTACCCTCACCTTTCTCTTATATGGAGATTATGCATGCACGCTTATACATATACTGTAATCTACACCCTTCAAGGCCCAGCCGCTAAAATCAAAGAGCTAGAGCAATTATTTAATGAGCATGATAAAGTCGAAGACTTTGCTGAAATTGTGGGCATGAGTCTGGAAGAGTGCCGCGAAATTGCTGACATTTGTGAGAATGAAGTTTTTAAATGCTATGTAGACCCAGATTACTCTGAACCTGCAAGCTATAACAAAGAGGATGGCACAGGCACTCTAAAGGTCGTTTGGGAGTTAGGCTATCCTAATTTCTACTATATCATTCGTCACTTAATGCTTAAGCTCAAGGGCGAGTGCAGCTTAAAGTTTTTGGAGTGTAATGACGAAAATGACTTCGATTCATTTAGCTACTACGATGAGCAAGCGGGCGAAAATGCGCAGCAATGCTATGCATTACTCTTAGATGTTGAGGACGATTGGGGCGGCCCATTTGATTACGAGTTCTTATTTGAAGATGAGCTCATCGAGCGCTGGTGTGATGAGACTGGTTTTGAGCGTGATGAGCAAGACAATGAAGAGATGATGGAGCTCATCTATGATGACGACGACTTTGGTTCTCGTGTCATGGAAATCTACTTAGTTGACGATCCATTAGATTACTAAGCCGTAGCGCGCTAGCGCGCAAGGGCAAGGGCACCTATAAGGTGCCCTGCTTTGGGGGACAAAAACTTAGCCCCATAACGACTAAAGGGTTTGGCCTTAAAAAGACCAAACCCTTTAGTTTATAGCTTACTCTAGTAAAACTAGAAAGTAACACTACCTTGGCTAAGAAGCAAAAATTACTTCTTGTAGCGACGAGCTAAGTTGTCTAAACGCTCGTTAGCACGGGCAGCATCAGACTTAACAAATGCAACATCGTTAGCTAACTTGGACTGCTGGGTCTTTAATGCGTCAACGTCAGCGGCAATAGCGTCAACCTTAGCATTTAATTGATCTAAAGAAGTGCTGTTGCAGCCAGCTAATAAAGTAGCACCTAAAGCAGCTGCACCTAAAACGGCAGTGAACTTGTTCATTTAAAATTCTCCGAACTGTTTAAACAGAAAACAGCTTGCGCTGTTTAGAGTCATTCTAATACAAAAGAATCAAGCGATCACTAACTCTTATGAAGAAAAGCCAACCTAGGCCACAAAGTTGCACTTTAAATGAGCAAATTTGTTCTTATTTAGCGATATAAGGTGTCCACATAGGTTTCAATGACAGGGCGCAAAGGGGTAGTTTTCAAGAACATATCGCGAATGTACTGCGAGCGGGCATTTAAAGTCACAGAATTAATGAGCTCTAAAGACGAAGTATCATACATATCAATATTTAAGCCCACATTACCAGGGCTAATTTGTGAATCTACCCAGAAAATTGGCTTGGAAACCGCAATCACATTGCAATAGTTCTCACGAGCTTTTTCTTGAAGGGCAATAACTGAGACCCCTTCGGCGGGGAAAGAAGACAAATCAATGGCCCCCTCGACATTGTATTGCTGCATGGTAGTGACCAAGATCTTATGCATAAAGCGACCTGAGTTTTTATAACGGGTGCCTGTGTCAGTAATCATATCGCCACCATTGAAGACACATACTCTATCTGTGGAGGTCATCAAATGGCTTTGCTTGTGCACATCTAAATTTAAGTAAGGCACATTAGGAATAGAAGTGGAGTTATATCCAGAGCAAGAAGCTAAAAATAAAGAGCACGAGCTCATTACTATCCAAGCTAGTTTGCGTACACTTAACATCAATTTCCTCTCAAGCACTAACAAAAAGGGATACCTCTTAGATATCCCTCTTAAGCACAATTAATATTTACAATTAAATAATTAATCTAAGGCAATTTCACCTGCTTGAAGCGCAGCTACAAATGCAGCTAAGTCCTTATAGACTAAAGCTTGCGGTTCAAGCTTGCGCTCAGATTCAATATGCTCACCTACTAAGACTAAGGTCTTAACACTAGCAGCGCGAGCTGCCTGCAAGTCAGTGGCGTGATCGCCTACCATTATGGACTGGGACATATCTAAATCCAGCTCTTTTTGGGCCCATAAGAGCATTTCTGGCTTAGGCTTACGGCAGGTGCAATCGCATCTAAACTCAGCTAAGGTGGCATTAGGGTGGTGAGGGCAAAAATAGACACCATCAAATTTAGCGCCCGATAAATCTAGCTGACCTTGCATAAATTCAGTTACGGTATCAAAGTCATCTACAGTATAAAGACCACGAGCAATACCAGATTGGTTGGTAACTAAGACGGTCTTATAGCCCATCTTCTTTAAAGTAGCTAAGGCCTCAGCTACGCCAGGTAAAAACTCAAAGCGCTCTAAAGTACCTACATAGCCATAGTCACGATTAATTACACCATCGCGATCGAAAAATACCGCTTTTTGCACAGCTAACCTCAAACACCAAAAAACAAATTAAGCAGCTTTAAGCTACCACCTAATACAACTGACAACGTAATAATTGCTGCTTGTAGTTATTGGCTCTAGTTTGTACTTGCTTGGCAGTTTGAATTAACCAAGCTTTTGACTTATAAGAGCCATTACGAAAACCACCCCAGCCTTCATGGTAGTTAAGATACTGATTGTAAGCATCATTAAGCGCAATACCATTGGTCTTACGGGTCTTGGTCATATACCAAGCAATAAAATCTAAAGAATCGGCAAAATCATCGCGATCAGAGAAGAAAGAGCCTGCCTGATCTACATAGTCGCTCCAGACCTCATCTTGAGCCTGAGCATAACCAAAAGAAGAACTGCCACGGCCATAAGGAATAAATAAGAACCAGCGCATTGGTGGCTTGGCATCATCTACAAAACCTGACTCTTGATGCATGATGGACATGGCTACATTAATAGGCACACCATACTTCTTGTGCACTTTGTGGGCCGCTGCATACCAGCTATCTTTTTCTTGGAAAATCGAACAAATATTGTCAGGATTAGTAGGAACTGAGGTAGAACAAGCACTCATTAAAGTAGTGCCAGCTAATAAGAGAACGCTAAGCGTCAAAGTTTTTGTCAAGCGTAAGTGCTTTACCATGTCCCTATCCTTTAAAACCATACCCAAAAAACACTATGAGTATTATAAAGGGGATTTGACTAGAAAAAAATCAAGTACAGAGAGGAAGGAGAGCAAATAGACCCGCCCTAAAAAAGGAAAAGCAAGACCATATAAAAGGTGGGCCTAAGTGCAAGGATTTTTTTAAAAATTGAGCTAAGCTTAGATTGCGTCGTCGCCTTCTTCGCCAGTACGAATACGGATAACACGCTCGACAGAAGAAACGAAGATCTTACCGTCGCCAATCTTGCCAGTATGAGCGCCTTTGGTAATCGCCTCAATGCAGGCATCTACGTCCTCATCTTTAACTACCAGCTCAATCTTGGCCTTAGGTAAAAAATCAACTACATATTCAGCACCACGGTAGAGTTCAGTGTGACCTTTTTGGCGGCCGAAGCCTTTAACCTCAGAGACAGTCATACCAGAAATGCCATTAGCACTTAAGGCTTCACGTACATCATCTAATTTAAAAGGCTTAATAATAGCGACAATTTTCTTCATATAAAATACAAGCCCAGCCTTGGTTAAAACCAGAGCAGAGCCATTCTCCTTTCTTAGTTCGGTTAAAAAAGTCTTGCGTTTTTCTAACAGTATGAGTTTTGTTAAGTACTCGCGCCGCAAAAACTCTCTAAAGGCAGACGGAGTGTCTTGTAAATACAGGAACTTGATAATGCACCTATAGCTTAAGCCAAAAGCTCAAGCGCGAATATCAAAATATGCTATTTTGCCCTGAATCAGGGCTAAAACTGCAAGAAAATTTGACCTAAATCCGCTTTGCACTATCTTAGTGCCACATAGTGTATACGCTTTTTAGCAAAAACTCCTGACAATTTCCTGACAAAAATCTAACTATCCTAATACTTTTGGCCCCTATAAATACCTACAAAGCCTTACGTATCAAGGCTCTATACGCTTTGGCACAGAGCTTGCTCCAAGATTAAAAATTTCGTCATTTCCCCAAATTGGGGAAAAGCTAACCACAAGAGAGAATAATTTAGTTAGTAAGGTAAGTGGAGTATTTAAGATGGAAAAGAGTCACTCTGTATTTGCTGCTAATAAGACTTTAAATATCGTCATGCTTTGGTTATTCTGCGTGACCTCAATGCTTTTAGTGCTTCCTTTAGAGAGCATTTCAGAAGAGCTTGCCACTCAGGTAGAAGCCAACAAAACTTATCTTTACTTAGCTTTAATTGTTGAAGTATCTAACTTCATCAGCCAAGCTATTATTAGCTTTATCGGTTCTTACTTAAACCGTCGTAACCAAAAGCAAGAGACCAATGCTATGAAGGTTACTGTTGACGGCTTAGACTTTGCTGAGCGTGCTTTATTACGTGAGTATGTATTGCAGCGCAAGTCTGTTTTATATCTCCCAGAGGCCGAGCCTACTGTACGCTCCTTAGTTGAGTCTGGCATTTTAAATGTAGTAGGCGATCCTGATGAGACCACCAATCGTGTGCCAATGATCATTACCAAGAAGGCCCGTCCATTTATCAGCTACCGTGCTATTGGCTTAACCCGCAGCAAGATGAATGATGAGATGTTAGAGCAAATCATGAATGCTCGTCCTGAGTTTGCTCGTGAAAAGAAGGTGATGCCACGCGCCTATCGCGGTGTAAGAGCTGCCTAAGCAGACTCACAGCTCTAACGGTTCTAAACGGCCGTTATAAATGACAAGTTACTAACTAAAAAAAAGACGTACTTTTGAGTACGTCTTTTTTTTGGCACCTACCAAGCTCCCTCACCTCTCAAAGAGCCCCCAAAGCCTCCCCTGCTAATTTTTTGACCCTGCCCTCTCATCTAGGGCACACACACTCCAAGATCAAAAAAACAGGCGCCGACGCGCGCCAAGGCGGCGCCCTACTGCGACTTGGTACAAGAGCGAAACTTGGAGGACAGTAGCATAAGCCTGAGGGCGCTTAAGAGCCCCTAGGGAGCTTGGTAAGTTAGGGCCTATTTACTTGAAGAGGCAGCTTGAGGCTTTTGCTCTAAGGCGCTATTTGGGTCAAGCGGCTTTTGATAGTCTAAGACGAAATTGGCTTGCTTGATGCGCAGCATGGCCACATGGATCACGCACGGGACAGTGACTTTATAAGAAGGGCCGCCTAATTCATAAATAGCGCTAATGGCTCCATAGAGCCAATCTAAGGACTTAGTTAAGACCTCTTGAATCTTAGTGACCGATTGGCTTAAAGCTCCACCTAGGGCGTTGGAGATAGTGACGCTCACGCCCATGAGCTTGGCTACACTAGTGGAGAGCACGGAGGATAGTAATAAGACAGCCTTAGGGCTGAGCTCTTTTAAATCACCCTTTTCTAAAGCGCGCACTACCAAGGCACTTGAGGTCTCCTCGTTTTCACTCTTACCTTGCTCTTCTTGATATTGCTTGAGCTCGGAGACAATCAGTTGACGCTGCTCTTCATCTAAATTCTCATAGAGATCTTTGACAACATGCGAGAGCAATTTACGCTCAAGCTCATTAATGCTTTCATCCTCGCTACACTCAATTTTCATATGCTTGAGGACATCGACGACCACAGTGTGATAATCAGGGCCCTTACCGCCTCTAAATAAATTAACTAAGGTATGCCCACCAAAGGCTCTAATCTCAGCACTAATGACATGGCAATAGCGGCTATGGTTAGGATAAAAGCGCTCAAAGGTCTCATTGGAGGTCAGCTTCTCGGACAAAGAGGCCGCCTTAATAAATTGCACCAGCGGATGGAGATCCTCATTACTGGCAGCTTGCAGCACAGTATCTAACTCGGCATCAAAAGTGTAATTGCTAGACATAAAACCCTCAAGAAAAAACGTACAGCCCACTTACCGCTATATTAGCAATTTAAACTTAGCACAAACATCGCAAGACGTAAAAAGACCCAAGGCCCAACATGCAAAAGTGCACCTTGGGCCTTGGGAGTAAAACAGCTTAGAGAATTAAGAGCTATGATTAACTTGTTAGTAATTAATAGAGCTCATAGTGGATAACTTCTTACGGTTATGCCAAGCTTCGATAAAACGCTGGGTACCAGTGCGACCACGAGTGGTCATAGAGGAGGTCACAGCGTACTCACCGCGATACTCAACGCCACGTAATAAGTCACCTTCGGAAATACCAGTAGCAGCAAAATAGCAAGTATCGGTAGTGATTAAATCATCTACCGAGCGAATGACATTAATATCAATGCCATCGGCTTCAATAGAGCGCTGCTCTTCGACAGATAATGGAGCTAATTGGGTAAGCATCTGAGCGCCAGTGCCCTTGAGGGCACAAGCAGTAATTACGGCCTCTGGAGTACCACCAATACCCATTAACATATCGATACGATGACGAGGGTCAGCAGCCATTAAAGCACCTGCTACGTCACCATCGCTAAATAAGTGCACACGAGCACCAGCTAAACGTAATTCTTGGATTAAACCTACGTGACGTGGCTTATCTAACACGAAGACATTGACCTCGCTTGGGGTCTTGCCCAAAGCCTTGGCAACCTTATTGACATTATCTCGAGCTGGAGCGTCTAAATCGATTACAGAGGCAGCTTCCTTACCTACTACAATCTTCTTGCAGTAAAAAGAATGGCCAGGGTTGAACATACCACCCTTTTGTACAGCACCAATTACAGCAATGGCATTAGGACGGCCATAAGCTACTGCATTGGTACCCTCGATTGGGTCAACAGCAATTTCAATTTCAGGACCATCACCAAAACCTACAGACTCGCCGTTGTAGAGCATTGGAGCATGATCTTTTTCGCCCTCGCCAATAATGACCTTGCCACGAATATGTACTGACTGGAAGGCAATACGCATAGCAGCTACGGCTGCACCATCAGCCTCTTCCTTGTCGCCACGACCATAATAACGTGCAGCTGCCAGCGCACCAGCCTCAGTTACTCGTACTAAATCTAATGCCAAGTTCTTATCAGCTAAATGCTGGATGTCAGACATGTAACAACCTCTTTAAACTTTTCTTTGAGCTACTCTTGATAAAACAAGCAGACAAAAGCAACTCTCTAGGCTAATACTACTCTCTAGCTTACAAACCTAGCAGAACCCACCTTGGCCCTTTAAGCTCAATCTTTTTTAGGCCAGATAAGTTCAAACATTATCCTCTAGCAGTATTAGCATCTATCCCTCAAATGGGCTGTAAGCATCTGCTAACGATATCTAGTTATCGCAAACTTGACCGTTACTTATATAGCAAATTTAAGACAGACCTGACTAAAAGGTCTCATAACTGGATATAGCTCAAATAATGCAAGCCTACCCCCTTGTGCTATGGTGCATGCATTCTAACACAGATGACAGACAATCTTAGGCATTATGTGCCTTAGCACAAAAGGCACATAGACAAAACAGGCATAAAAAAAGCCGCAGGAGCAAAGCCCCTACGGCTCTTTTTAGCTAAATTGCTTTAGCTAGAAAAATTGGGTTACCAATTATTCGATGATGTTGGAAACAACACCAGCGCCTACGGTACGGCCACCCTCACGGATAGCGAAGCGCTCACCAGCAGCCATAGCAACTGGGTGAATTAAGGTAACGGTCATCTTGGTGTTGTCACCAGGCATAACCATCTCTACACCCTCACCTAAGTCGATAGAACCAGTGATGTCAGTGGTGCGGAAGAAGAACTGTGGACGGTAGCCCTTGAAGAATGGGGTGTGACGACCACCTTCATCCTTGGATAATACGTAAACTTCGCCGTCGAACTTGGTGTGTGGAGTGATAGAGCCTGGGGCTGCTAATACCTGACCACGCTCAACGTCCTCACGCTTGGTACCACGTAATAAAACGCCAACGTTATCACCAGCCTGACCCTGGTCTAATAACTTACGGAACATTTCAACGCCAGTAACAACGGTCTTGGTGGTCTCACGGATACCAACGATTTCAACTTCGTCAGATACGCGAACGATACCGCGCTCAACACGACCAGTTACTACAGTACCACGACCGGAGATGGAGAATACGTCTTCGATTGGTAATAAGAATGGGTGATCGATATCACGCTTTGGCTCTGGGATGTAGGAGTCTAAAGCAGCGGCTAACTCTAAGATCTTGTTAACCCATTGCTCTTCACCGTTTAAAGCACCTAAAGCGGAACCACGGATGATTGGGGTGTCGTCGCCTGGGAACTTGTACTCAGATAGTAACTCACGAACGTCCATCTCAACGAGGTCTAATAACTCCTCGTCGTCAACCATATCGCACTTGTTTAAGAATACGATGATGTATGGAACGCCAACCTGACGAGCTAATAAGATGTGCTCACGGGTCTGTGGCATTGGGCCGTCGGTAGCAGCACAAACTAAGATAGCGCCGTCCATCTGAGCAGCACCAGTAATCATGTTCTTAACGTAGTCGGCGTGGCCTGGGCAGTCAACGTGAGCATAGTGACGGGTCTCGGTGTCATACTCAACGTGAGAGGAGTTAATGGTAATACCACGTGCCTTCTCTTCTGGAGCGTTATCGATCTGATCGAAAGCTCTGATCTCACCACCGAACTTCTCTGCTAAAACCTTGGTTAAAGCAGCGGTTAAAGTGGTCTTACCGTGGTCAACGTGACCGATGGTGCCTACGTTTACGTGTGGCTTAGAACGGACAAACTTCTCTTTTGCCATTTTGATCTACCTATAAAGTGGGTACCAAGTACCCTTCTCGTTTTGAATCTGTAAATAAGGGAGCCAGTTGTCCAAAATCAATTGCACACCTAGGCTATGCCCTTAAATTTATAAGATTATAGCGCAGTATTGAGCGCTAAAGGCAATTTAAAGCCATTTAAGCTCAATTTCTTTAAAAATTAGGGATAAATGAATTATCCCTAACTTTATAAAGGGGTTTTTCGCCCTATCTTGCTATTTATGTAAGCAAGACTACGCAAAAAGCTTGCAGCTAGTAATTACTTGGTCTGACGAGCAGCGATTACAGCATCAGCGATGTTCTTAGGAGCCTCAGCATAGTGACCGAACTCCATTACGTATGAAGCACGACCCTGAGTCTGGGAACGTAAGTCAGTGGCGTAGCCGAACATCTCAGCAAGTGGAACCATGGCGCGAACGATCTTACCAGTAGGACCGTCTTCCATGCCTTCTACCATGCCACGACGACGGTTTAAGTCGCCGATAACGTCACCCATGTACTCCTCTGGAGTATCAACTTCAACCTTCATTAAAGGCTCAAGTAATACTGGAGTTGCCTTCATGAAGCCAGCCTTGAAAGCCATGGAAGCGGCAATCTTGAAGGCCATTTCAGAAGAGTCAACTTCGTGGTAAGAACCGTCGTATACAGTAACCTTTACGTCAACAACTGGGTAGCCAGCGAGAACACCGTTAGCGATCTGCTCTTGAACACCCTTATCAACTGCTGGGATGTACTCCTTAGGAATAACACCACCAACAACCTCGTTGCCGAACTCGTAGCCCTTGCCAGCCTCGAGAGGCTCGATACGTAACCAGCAGTGACCGAACTGACCACGACCACCAGACTGACGTACGAACTTGCCTTCTTGCTCGACCTTGGCGCGGATGGTTTCACGGTAAGCAACCTGTGGCTTACCTACGTTGCAGTCAACCTTGAACTCACGACGCATACGGTCAACGATGATGTCCAAGTGTAACTCACCCATACCAGAAATAATGGTCTGGCCAGACTCTTCATCGGTGTGAACCTTGAAGGAAGGATCTTCTTGAGCAAGACGGTTTAAAGCTAAAGCCATCTTCTCTTGGTCAGACTTGGTCTTAGGCTCAACAGCTACGGAGATAACTGGATCTGGGAACTCCATACGCTCTAAGATAATTGGAGCGGACTCAGCGCAAAGGGTATCACCAGTGGTGGTCTCCTTTAAGCCGATAGCGGCAACGATATCACCAGATAAGATTTCCTTGATTTCTTGTCTGTTGTTAGCGTGCATCTGAACTAAACGGCCGAAACGCTCGCGCTTGCTCTTAACAGAGTTAAGAACAGTATCACCAGAGTTGGCAATACCAGAGTAGCAACGTAAGAAGGTTAAGTTACCTACGAATGGATCGGTAGCGATCTTGAATGCAAGAGCGGAGAATGGCTCCTTGTCGTCGGTCTTACGCTCAACAACCTGGCCATCTAAAGTCTCACCCTTAACTGGTGGAACATCAGCTGGGGAAGGTAAGTACATTACAACAGCGTCGAGCATTGCCTGAACACCCTTGTTCTTGAAGGCAGAGCCGCAGCACATTGGAATGATTTCGTTACGTAAGGTACGAGCACGTAAGCCAGAAATAATTTCTTCCTCAGTGAGCTCCTCACCGTTGAAGAACTTATCCATTAAGCTCTCGTCAGCCTCGGCAGCAGCCTCAACTAACTTGGCACGCCACTCTTCAACTTCCTCAACCATGTCAGCTGGAACATCCTTGTACTCGAAGGATAAGCCTTGGTCAGCCTCGCTCCAGTCAATGGCCTTACGCTTTAATAAGTCAACAACACCAACGAAGGTATCTTCCTTGCCGATTGGTAATTGGAGAGGAACAGGATTGCCCTTTAAGCGGGTCTTGATCTGCTCTACAACACGTAAGAAGTTAGCACCAGTACGGTCCATCTTGTTTACGAAAGCAAGACGTGGTACGTGGTACTTATTGGCCTGACGCCATACGGTCTCGGACTGTGGTTGAACGCCACCTACTGCACAGTAAACCATTACGGCACCGTCGAGAACACGCATGGAACGCTCTACTTCGATAGTAAAGTCAACGTGGCCTGGGGTGTCAATGATGTTGAAGCGGTACTGCTTGTCGAACTGACCAGCCATACCCTTCCAGAAGCAGGTAGTAGCAGCAGAGGTAATAGTAATACCACGCTCTTGCTCTTGCTCCATCCAGTCCATGGTAGCTGCACCGTCGTGAACCTCACCTAACTTGTGGCTCTTACCGGTGTAGAACAAAATACGCTCAGTAGTGGTGGTCTTACCAGCGTCAATGTGGGCACTAATACCGATGTTACGATATAAGTTAATAGCTGTAGTACGTGCCATTTAAAAACCTCTTTATTACCAGCGGAAGTGAGCAAAAGCCTTGTTGGCTTCGGCCATGCGGTGAACATCTTCACGCTTCTTAACAGCAGAGCCTCTGTTCTCGGATGCGTCCATCATCTCACCGGCTAAACGTAAAGCCATGGTCTTTTCGTGACGCTTGCGAGCAGCTTCTACTAACCAGCGCATAGCTAAAGCGTTACCACGAGCTGGGCGAACTTCTACTGGAACCTGGTAGGTAGCACCACCAACACGGCGGGACTTAACCTCAACAGCAGGACGAATGTGATCAAGGGCTTCCTCGAACAGGGCGAGGTGTTCCTTGCCACTCTTCTCAGAAATGGTGTCTAATGCGCCGTAAACAATGCTCTCGGCAATAGACTTCTTACCGTCTAACATTACAACGTTGATGAACTTAGCAAGAAGCTCAGAACCGAACTTTGGATCAGGCAAAATCTTACGCTGACCTACAACACGACGTCTTGGCATTTGTTAATTCCTCGTTACTTCAGGGGTTTCCAAAACAAAATAGAAAGTAAAATTAACGAATTTCCGCTGCCCATGCTCAAATAAAATCAATGCAAGTGAGCAGGGGATGTTTGTATGCTACAAACTTTCGTTGGCTTCGTTTGGCCTTACTCTAGCGGGGAGTCGATTAAGCCTTAGGCTTCTTGACACCATACTTAGAGCGGCGTTGCTTTCTGTCCTTTACACCAGCACAGTCTAAACGACCGCGCAATACGTGGTAACGAACACCAGGTAAGTCACGAACACGACCACCACGGATCATTACAACGGAGTGCTCCTGAAGGTTGTGGCCCTCGCCACCGATGTAAGAGGTAACTTCGTAACCATTGGTTAAACGCACACGGCAAACCTTACGCATAGCAGAGTTAGGCTTCTTAGGCTTGGTGGCGTATACGCGAGTACAAACACCACGCTTTTGTGGGCAGGCTTCCAAAGCTGGAACTTTGTTCTTTGGAACTGACTTCACACGTGGCTTGCGTACTAACTGATTGATAGTAGCCATTAAATAAAATCTCCTGTTAGTCTTTAAGATATCAGCTTAAAGACAGACTTTACTGTATTCTTGCTTACTGGTTCTAAGCTTATCTTAGGTTTAACTTCAGCAAAACAAGATCCACGTATTCTAATACTGCAATAAAACTAGATCAAGCCCACAAAACAAAAAAGTTTATATCTTGAAAGCCCAATTTAATGCCGTTTTTACCTTGAATAAATTCAAGGGTCAATTTCCTAAAAAACTCAGGTCTACTTATATATAAGCCCAAAGACCTCAAACACCCAAGCAATCCTAGGCTCTACCTGAGGCTAAGTTTTGCTTACGTCCTGCTATTACCAGCTCCCATCAAAATAAGAACAGTACACAAGGCTGTGAAGAAATTCACAACAACTTGTAAAAATAGCACTAATTGATTAGTAGGAAATTAGCCATATATTAAAGATGCAACAGGGCGCAAAAAAAAAATCTGCATTTTCCCAAAATTAAGACTTTGCCTAGCTATAAAAAAAACTTTGTAATTTTGCTAAAATTTAGGCAATATTCATCGTTAATACTATTAAAGTAGGCAGATTTTCACCAAAGAAACACGCCTCCTCTTTGCATGCTTTCAATCCTCACATATATCTTAACTTCCAAGCCTTGTTAAAAAGAGAGAACGCTAACGCTATAACTCAAAGAGCTGAGGTGGAGATATAGGCCTTGTATTTAAAGTATTCAGACAAGCCCACTAAAAAGGCTTTATCTGTCTGATAGCGGCTGCGTGTACCAGCCGATACGGATAACCGTATGAGAATGGGTGAGGTTGTTAGGGAAACTTAGTAATCACACCAAGAAGCTCGCTTTATAATCGCAAGATGTTAAGAGAGTAGTTCACGGTTTTAAAATTAAGGTGCAATTCCTATGGCAGTATATGTCAATACTAATGTTAGCTCCTTAAATGGTCAGCGTCATTTAAATAACGTCCAAAATCAGCTCAATACTACCTACCAGCGCCTCTCCTCTGGCATGAGAATTAACTCAGCTAAAGACGACGCAGCTGGCTTGCAGATTTCTGACCGTTTAACTTCCCAAATTAACGGCTTAAACCAAGGCAACCGCAATGCCAATGACGGTTTAGCCCTTTTACAAACCATTGACGGTGGCGCCGAGGAGATTGGCAACCAACTCCAGCGTGTACGTACCCTCTTGGTCCAAGCATCCAACGGCACCAACACCAAAGACGACTTAGCTGCTATCCAAAAAGAAGTCCAAGCAGCTCTCTTAGGTGCCTCTGCCATGGCCACTGACACTAAATTTGGTGGCAAGCAAATCTTGGTTGGCCACATGAAAGGCAATGACGACATTTATGAAAACAATGCCAATGGCAAAAACCATGATGTCGGCGTGATGAAACTTCAAGTAGGCGCTAATAATGGCGATGAAATTGAGGCCAAGATTCAAAACTTCTTCATCCCGCAAATGATGATCGATAAGAAGTTTGATGTGGGCGGGCAAAAGAAAACTGTCGAGGACATCTCAGACGGTGCGTTTACCATTAAGAAAGCACAAGATGGCTCTGCAGAGATGTTAACTGTGGATATCTCTACTCACGAGTTAGCTCGCAAGGCTTTAGGTGCGATTGACTTTGTGATTGGTGAGGTAGGTGCGCGTCGTGCAGAGGTGGGTGCTTATATGAACCGCCTTGAGTCATCCATTCGCAATCAGGCTAATGTAGCTGCCAACCAAGCAGATGCACGCTCCCGTATTCGTGATGCTGACTTTGCCCAAGAGTCTGCTGCTTTAAGTCAGCAGAGCATTATTCAACAAGCAGCTACTTCTATGCTCATGCAGGCCAATAGCCGTCCGCAACTAGCTCTTTCCATGTTGGGCTAAAATCATTGAATCAATAGTCACTAAAAAATCCCAGAACCTCCAAGCGAGGAGCTGGGATTTTTTATGCACTAAGATACGGCTAGGAGTTTGTTAAAATAGCCGTTAATCCTTGATCGAAATACTTACAGTTCTTTCTTTTTCATAGCCTCAAGTCTTTTGGAATTTGCAGGTTCTAGATAAGGTCATCTCCTATGGCACTCTATGTAAACACTAATGTTAGCTCGCTTACGAGCCAGCGCCATCTTAATAATGTCCAGAACCAATTAAATGTCAGCTATCAACGCCTAGCCTCAGGCATGCGGATTAATTCCTCTAAAGACGATGCAGCAGGCTTTCAAATTTCCGACCGTCTGACCTCACAAATAAATGGATTAAATCAAGGCAATCGCAATGCCAATGACGATTTAGCCCTATTACAAACTATTGATGGCGGAGCTGAGGAAATTGTCAATCAACTCCAGCGTGTACGTACGCTACTTGTTCAGGCCTCAAATGGCACCAACACCAAAGAAGATCTCTTAGCTATACAAGAAGAAGTTAGAGCTGCTCTTTTAGGCGCTTCAGCTATTGCCACTGACACTAAATTTGCAGGCAAGCAAATTCTCACGGGTCACATGCGAAGCGATGACGATATCTTTGAGCCAGTGCGTAATGGCAAAAACCATATTCCAGGTACCCTGACTTTTCAGGTGGGGGCCAACAAAGGAGATGCCATTATTGCCAAGATTCAAAACTTCTTTGTGCCGCAAATTCTGATTGAAAAGAAATTTGATGCTGGCGGTAAAAAGCAAAATCTCGAGGACATGTCCGACGGTGCTTTTACCATTGGCAAATCCCAAGACGGTACAGCTGAAACTTTAACTGTGGATATCTCTACTCATCAGCTAGCACGCAATGCTCTGGGCACTATGGACTTTTTAATTGGCGAGATTGATTCTAGGCGTGGCGAGGTTGGTGCCTATATGAATCGTCTGGAGTCCTCAATTCGCAATCAGTCTAATGTCTCGGAAAACCAAGCCGATGCACGTTCTCGTATTCGCGACACTGACTTTGCCTCAGAAACAGCTAACCTAACCCAAAAGAATATTATTCAGCAAGCAGCCAGCTCCATCTTGCTCCAATCTAACAGCCGGCCCCAAATTGCCCTCTCCTTATTAGGCAGCTAAATATCCCCTAAAATCCCAGTCGCTTTTATTAGTAACTGGGATTTTTTATACCCAAGCACCAGTCTTTGCTACCGAGGCAAAGAAGGAGGCATCTATGGGAACTGGGATACTAGATTGAGGCCGTCTTTGGGCGTTATTGTGCGTGCTTTGTGTTCGAGCACTCTATGCTATTAATTAAAAGTTAATTTAATTTATTAATATTATTAATAAATATCTAATATTCTTATTTAAATTGTACTTTTTTGCTTATTTATTGGGTACTGGTATGTCACGATAAGTGATAGTTACTTTTAGCTTAATTACAATCGTTTGCAAATATGCACGTTATTCAATACCTGGGCAAAATGCACCATGACAAGGCACAAAAATAACAGCCACATTAGGGTTAATTGTATTTTTTACAAAACTACACTTTTTTATCCTCAAAATGCATTCAAGAACAGGAGAATATCTAGACATAAACTCATGGGTATTGAGACTGGTATTAGCAGTATTTACTTATACTTTTGTACTCTAAAATGACATTTTAAAGTGATAATTAGTTTTAACTAGCGGCTGTGAAAACGTATTTTGTGAGCTATGCATGGTGTGTAAGCG